>Ga0213840_1000402_pt1 | contig 67360 bp, 56 predicted proteins | sample SWPATP22_FD_160132 | JGI IMG/M metagenome (GOLD analysis project Ga0213840, IMG submission 160132) | Coastal seawater microbial communities from Marineland, Florida, United States - SWPA TP2 #2 | ecosystem: Environmental > Aquatic > Marine > Coastal | place: USA: Florida | collected 2016-08-14 | reverse complement strand
CCCCTTGCCCTTCTGGCCGCCGTTGCCCTTGCCCTTGCTCTTTTCGCCGCCGTGGCCCTTTTCGCCGCCGTGGCCCTTTTCGCCGCCGTGGCCCTTTTCGCCGCCGTGGCCCTTTTCGCCGCCGTGCTTGCCGCCCTTTCCGTGGGCGTGGTCGCCGGACTTGCCGCGCTCCTTTCCGGCATCGTCGGGCTTGCTGGGTCCCTTGCCCTTGCCCTTGGACTCACCGTGGTCCTTGTCGTGCCCCTTCGCATTGCCCTTGCCCTTGCCCTTGCCCTTTCCGCGAGCGGCGTGTTCGGCGTGGATGGCCTCGGCGAGCTCACGGCCCCGCTTGCCCTCGGCGAGCTGGCTCTGCACGAAGCTGCCGAAGTTGTCGATGCGACCGTTGGCCTTTCCGCCTTCGGCTTCGGCTTGAAGGATGGCACTGGTCTCCGCGGCGGGCAGCCCGTGCTTCTTCGCGGCCTGCATGGCCTGGCCGAGGTCCTTGTCCGCGACGCCGTCGGCACGGAGCTGGTGGGCGAGAACGGGCAGCTCGGTGGCCTTCACGAGGTCGGGCTCTGGGACGGCGGCCGCGAGGCTGGCGCCGAGAGCTGCCACCGCGAGAGTGGGAAGGAGGAGTGTGCGCATGGTGCCTCCAGGGGGGGATGGGAGTGTATGGCCAAGGACGGTCGACGCCCGCGGATTCCCCTTCCACCACTCCTACACTTCGTCCGCCAATGGTCTGGCTCAGGACGCCCCAGCCACCCATGCACACAGCCAGGCCGTCAAGAAGGCCGCATAGTTGCCCACCGCGTAGCCCACCAATGCCATCAAGATGCTCATCGGGACGAGTCTTTCATCGTGGTGAGCCGCCACGACCGGCGCGCTGGCCGCCCCACCGATGTTGGCGGCACTCGCGATGGCTGCGGTGTGGACGTCGACGCGCAGCAGGCGCGCGGCTGCCAGCAAGAACAAGCCGTGCACGGTGATCCACAGGTAGGCCCCCGCCACGAAGGGCAGGCCCTGTCCCGCGAGCGCGTCCACAGAGGCCCTCGCCCCCATCATCGCCACGAACAGGTACACCAGGGCCATCGCGAGCATGTGGCTGCCAGGGATGCGGCGAACCCGGGTGAAGCTCAGGCCGACGCCGAGGGTGGTCACCAGCAGGATGCGCCAGGTGCCGGTGGACAGCACCGGGGGCAGCTCCGGCAGCACCTCGGCCAGACGGCTCGCCACAGCGGTGCCGGCAGCTGCAATGCCCACCAACGCGAGCAGATGGTGCATCTGCACGGGACCCCGGTCGTCCTTGAGGGTCGCCGCAGCCGCCTTCACCCGGTCCAGCTCCCCTTCCGCGAGACCGGTGAAACGGTGGAAGTGGGGGGCGAGATCGCGGCTGAACAGCAGGAGTGGCAACCACACAAGATAGACGGCGTGGTCAGCAATCACGGCCAGTCCGAACAGCTCTCCAGGCGTGTCGAGGCCTTCTGCGACGGCGGCCATGTTGCCGGTGCCGCCGATCCAGCTTCCCGCCAGCGCGCCGTAGCCCTTCCAGGCGTCAGCGGACATGAACCGCCCGACAACCCAGTAGGCGAGCGGGGCGCCCAGTACGACGCCTGCGGTGCCAGCGAGCATCACCACGATGCCCCGTCCCATCGTGCGAACGGCTGCCCGCACGTCGATGTCGAGCAGCAGCATGAGCAGGAACATCGGCAGCAGCGTGCCGCGCATCCAGTCCCAGGTGTCGCACCTGGTCGGGATGACGCCGGTGTTCGAGAGGATGGCCGGCACCATGTAGATGAAGATGAGCGGCGGGAAGTACTGGAACACCCGCCACTTCATGTGCTTTTCGAGGAAGAACCACAGCGCGGCGTTTCCGGCGAGGAGAGCGAGGAGGCTCGCGGAGTCGGTGAGGGGCAGCATGGGACTCAGTCCTGGGGGGTGGCGCGCCAGGAGATCTCGGCGGACACCGCGGGATGGTCGGACAGGTCGACGCCCTCGTCGGTGACGAAGTCGGTGACCCGCTGCCAGTCAAGCACCTCGAGCGTGAGGCCACTGGAGCTGCGCACCCGGATCTGGTCGATGTGGTTGGGCTCCTCGCAACCGATGAGGTCGCAGGCCCGGGCGAGTCCCGCATCGTCGTAACGGGCGAGTGGCACGGTGTCTTCGACGTCGTCGGGGTGCAGGTTGAAGTCGCCTGTGTAGACGATGGCGCTGCCCTCGGAGTGGGCCGCCATCGTGGCCAGCACCTCGTCGACCTGGGCGAGACGGGCCGCTTCGTCGTCGGCACCGCCCCCGGCTTCGTGGTGGGTGTTGTAGGCGTCGAGAGGCTGTCCACCCAACACAAGACGGCTCACCTGGAAGCCCTTGGAGGCGAGGCAGTCGGAGGCACCGTCGATGACGCCGTTGCAGTCGGCGTAGTGCTGCTCCAGGTAGTCTGCGGGCTCGCTTGCAAGCAGCTGGGACAGGCCGGCGCCGTAGACCCGCGTGTCGTCGACAGGCGCGGAGAACCACTGCACTGACGCATGCCCCGTGCCGGTGGTGACCGCCTCGTGTCCGGCCTCGTCGAAGTCCTCTTGCAGTCCCACGAGGTCATAGTCGTCGAGCAGCGCGGCGATGGCCGGCATGCGGTCCAGCAGGTCTCCCTCGGCGCTCGACACGCCGTCGGGCAGGCCTGCCACGTTGTAGGTGAGCACCCGCAACACACCGGAGGTGGGGCCGATGTCCACCGTGGTGTCCTCGGCGGTGTCTTTCGGGCTGCCGGTGCATCCGATGAGCACGGCGGCGGCGCCCCATGTTCTCGGGGTCATTCGTCTTCCTGCCGACGGCGGGCGACGAGGCCCACCAGGCCGCCGAACAGCAGCAGACCGCCGGCACTTCCAGCGGTGGTCGCACAGCCACAGCCCTCCTTCGGCGGCGGCTCGATCTCAGGGACCTCCGCGTCGGGCTCCGGCTCGTGGTGGATGTCGGGGGGACAGCGCTCGGTGGCCAGGGGCTGCAGCTCGGCCAGCTCCAAGGACATGTCGAAGCGCAGGTCGTGGTTGTCGGGCGGCGCGCCGGTGTCGGGCGTGGGATCGGGCTCGGGGATGTGCTGCTTCACGAGCACAGCGAGGGTGTTGCTGCCCTCGTGGAACAGGCTGGGGTCGAGGATCTCGTACTCGCGGGCGGGCTCCTCGGCGGGAGCCGGCGCCTGGGCCGCGTGGTCGAGGGAGTCGAGGTTGGCGCGAACCGCTTCCACCCCATTCACGAAAAGCACCATGCCGTCGTCGTACTCGAGGCGCAGGATGGCCTCGGTCACCTGGCCCTGCACCTGCACCGTGCCCCGGAAGTAGTGGCTGAGTACCGTGCCTTCGAGGTCTTCGAGAGGGGTGAGCTCGTCGTCGTAGCCGTAGCCGATGGGGGCGCGACCTTCGGTCCAGGTGCTGTCGTCGAAGCTGGGGGACATCCAGTCGGCGCCGGGGTCGGTGCCGTCGGTGAGGTGGCGGAAGACCGAGGTGAAGGGCACCGCCAGCCGCCGGGTGGAGCGCCGCAGCCGCACGTCGGTGTCGCTGACGTCCTCCTGGTCATGTGCGAGCTGACGCGCCTTCACGCGCACGCTGGGAGAGGTCCACAGTGGGGTGTCCCAGGTGTAGGCGCCGTCATCCTCGGTGGTGGCGAGGGTCTCCCAGGTGCGGCCGCCGTCGCAGCTCACGGTGAGCTCGACCTCTCCGTCTCCCCGTGCGCCGGTCCAGGTGATCTCGGTGGGGACGCCCGACAGGATGGGGTGGTCGCCGTTCGGGGTGCCCAGCACGAAGGGGTCGCCCTTCACCAGGGCCACGGTGTCGGTCACCACGCCGTCCCAGCGGATGTTGCGAAGGGACATCGCATCGCCGTCGACATGCATGAGCACCGAGCCGTTGTCGGGCTCCGCCCAGAACAGGAGGGGGTGCCGTCCTTCCCGCTGCACGCCCGTCCCCCCGTGACCGGCCACCACGAAGAGCGTGCCATCCCCGGGAGTCAGGCCCTCCGCGAGCCTGTAGGGACCATCCTGGCCGATGCGTCCATTGCCCCGGTCGACGATGCCGGCGTCGGTGGACGGGGTCTCATAGCCCCCCTGGGCGAGGTAGCTGCGCTCGTAGATGTGGGAGTGGCCCCCCAACACGAGGTCGACGCCACCCGCTTCGAGGATGGGAAGGGCATTCTCCCGCATGTCGATGTGGCCACGTTCCCGGTCGGAGTCGTGGGAGCCCTTTGTGTAGGGTGGGTGGTGGAAGGTGGCCACGATCCAACGTTGTTCGGTGAGCTCGAGGTCCTGGGCGAGCCAGGTGAGCATCGGACCCTCGGGCGTTCGGTCGGAGCCGTGGGAGTCGAGAACGACGAAGTGGATGTCGCTCCAGTCGAAGGAGTAGTAGGCCTCCGACCCGCTCGGAAGTCCGCCAGCCTCCCCTTGTGTGGGCAACACATAGCCCTCATAGTAGGGTCCGGTGTTTGTGACGGAGTCGGCGCTGTTGCCCTCGTGGTTGCCGATGGTCGGCCACACCGGAACCCGCGACAGCTCGTCGGCATAGACGCCGTAGAAGCGCTCGGTGAACTGCTCGTCGGTGCCGTCTCCATAGGCCATGTCGCCGAGATGCAGGTAGAGGTCGGGCAGGCGCTCTCCGAGGTGGTCGCGCATGGCATCGCGCACGTAGTGTTGGATGGGCGTGTTGGTGCCGGAGTCGCCGACAATCCAAGCGAGCACAGGCGCGCCGCTGCCCACTGCGGGCGCGGTCGTGAAGGTGAGGCCGTCGGTGACCACCACTCCGTCGACCTCCACGGCGTAGTGCCAGGTGGTGGACGGCGACAGACCCTCGATGCGGGCTTCGTGCTGGTCGGCGAGAACGGGTGGGGGCTCGGTGCCTGTCTCGGTGCCGGAGTCGGGCGCCTCGGCGGGGTCCTCTTCGTGCTCCACTTCGGGCACCGGGGACAGCGACGACAAGGTGGGGCCCGCGAGCAGCCGGGTGCTTGCGCCGACTTCGGTGCGCCAGACGATGGTGACGCCGGTGGGCGTGGTCATCTGGAGGTAGGGCGCGCGGTCGAGGGTGGCGGCGTGCGCGAGAGTGAGCAGGAGGAGCGGACTCACACGGGCTCCATGGAGGCGAGCAGGGTGCGGGCGGACGCCAGGTCGGGGGCGGCTTCGAGCACCTGCAGGAGGAGGGCACGGGCGTCTGCGGTGCGGTCGAGGGCGAGCAGGCAGCGGGCGCGCGCGAGGTGGAGGAGGGGGCTGTCGCGCTGTTCGACTCGGCGGTCGAGGTCTGCCAGCAGCTCGCTTCGGAGGTCGAGTGCCGCTTCTCCGCGGCCGGCTTGTTCGAGCGCATCGGCGCGCAGCAGGCGGCCTTCGGTGGTCTGCCCAGTGGTGCCGGAGAGGACGGCGAGGGCGGACTCCGGGGCGTCGACGGCGAGCCAGGCGCGGGAGAGCGCGTGGTCGATGGACACACTCGGGCCGAGCTTGTCGCGGCTGTGGGCGAGGATGGCCAGGGCCGCGGGCGGATTGGGGGCCAGGGCGGCGGCCTGGAGGCTCCGGTCGGGGGTGGCCTCCAGCAAGACGGCCTGGGCGACGTCATTCCAGGCGGCGATGGGGTCGGTGTGCAAGCCGGCCCGAAGGTCGAGGGCACGGGCCTGGACGCGACGCGGGGCGGTGTCGAGCAGGCGGTCGAGGCGGGACCGGGCATCCGGCCGGCCGAGCAGGATGCCGGCTTCGGCGCGCAGCAGCTCGGCCTCTGGGGAGTGGTCGTCGGCGTGGAGCACGGCCAGGGCGTCGGTCGCGCGCTGCTGGTGCAGGTGGAGGTGAGCGGAGCGACGGGCCTCTTCGGCGACGGAGACGTCGAGCCGTTCGAGCGTCTCGTTCACGGGCGCGTGGGCCAGCGCGGCGGCGAGCAAGGTGAAGAGCATGGCCCAGCCTACTTCGGCGGGCGGTGGACTGGTGGACAAAGCGGTGTCGGGCGCCTGTCGGTCCCTTTCAGCACCAGCCGACAGGGTCGGCTCACAGCCAGGCGGGGTCGGTGTCGAGGGGAACCCGGTCCACCGGACTCAACAAGCTCGACCACTGCGCTGTCTTCGGCAGCTCCCACGCGAAGAAGAAGCGGGCCGCCGCCTCCTTGCCGCGAAAGAAGTCTCCCTCCCGCCCCTCCGCCACGGTCACCTGCTCCAGCCACAAGGCGGCCACAACAGTGTGTCCAACCAGGTGCAGGTAGGGGGTTGCGTTCGCCAGGAGTACCTCGGGACCGTCGCTCTGAGCTGTCTGTGCGAGCGCCATGGTCACGGTGGACACCCGCTCCACCGCGGCTTGGAGCCTCGGGCGCAGCTCGGCCGACACCGGACCGGTCGCCTTGTCCATCACGCTCTGGATCCACTGCAGCAGCGCCATGCCGCCGCCCTTGGCAAGCACCTTGCGACCCAGCAGGTCGATGGCCTGGATGCCGTTGGTGCCCTCGTGGATGGGGTTGAGCCGGTTGTCTCGGTAGAGCCGCTCCACGGGATGGTCGCGGGTGTAGCCCGAGCCGCCGAGGACCTGGATGGACGCCGTGCTGGCGGTGAGGCCGTAGTCCGACGACCAGGCCTTCACGATGGGGGTGAGGGTGTCGAGCAGCAGGCCCAGCTCGGCGACCTTGCCGGAGTCGCCCGCGGCGGCGGCCACCCGCTGGCGGTCCACCAGGGCGGCGGCGAACAACACGAGGTGCAGAGCACCCTCCGACAGGGCCTTCTGCTCCAACAGCATCCGACGCACATCGGCGTGGGCGACCAGGGGGACCTGCGGGCGGGTAGGGTCGCGCTCGGAGATGGCACGGCCCTGGAGCCGGGTGCGGGCATAGCCGAGGGCGTGTCGGTAGCCCCCCCACGCAAGGCAGGCCGCGCAGAGCCCGACGCCGATGCGGGCCTCGTTCATCATGTGGAACATGGCGTGGAGCCCTCGGTTCTCCTGGCCGACGAGAAAGCCGACTGCACCGCCGTTGTCACCAAGAGAAAACACCGTGTTCACGGCGCCGCGGAAGCCCATCTTGTGGTTGATGCCCACCACCCGCACGTCGTTTTCGATGGTGTGGTCGCCGTGTTCGTCCGGGAGCAGCCGGGGCACGAGGAACAGGCTGATGCCCCGGGTGCCGGCGGGAGCGTCGGGAAGTCGGGCCAGCACGAAGTGGACGATGTTGTCGGACACATCGTGGTCGGCGGCGGTGATCCACATCTTGTTTCCGCGCAGCCGCCAGGTCCCGTCGCCCTGGGGGACGGCCATGGTGCGCAGGTCGGCCAACGACGAGCCGGCGTCGGGCTCGGACAAGGCCATGGTGCCGAAGTAGCGGCCCTCGACAAGCGGTTCGAGCCACTCGTCCTTGAGGGCCTGGGAGCCGTGAGCCTCGAGCAGGCCGGCCGCCGCGATGGTGAGGCCGGCGTAGGCGAGCAGCGGCGAGTTGACGGCGCCGAAGAGGGCGGAAATGGCCTGGTGGACGGCGAAGGGGATGTCGAGTCCGCCGTGTTCGGCCTTGTGCGGTGCCGCTGCGAAGCCCGCCTCCACGAAGGCGTCGAGCGCCGGCTTCGCCCCAGGATGGACGACCACCCGACCGTCCACGAGGCGAGGCTCCTCGGAGTCCATCGCATCTGCCACCGGGGCGAACACCTCGAGTGCCATCTCCCGCGCCATCTCCAGCATGGCGGCGAGCCCCTCGGCGTCGTGGTCGGCGTAGGGCCCCTTGCCGAGAAGGTCGGGCAGCCCAAGCACATCGTCGAGCAGGAAGGTCAGGTCGCGCAGTGGCAGTGGGTCGGTCATGCGTGCTCCAGCCCACCCTCCCTAATTTCGTACCTCCATCTGTTGAGCGCGGCGTCAGGTGATTTTTGGTGCTCTTGATGGCGCTTGAGGATGTGTATGGGTCCAAATTGCCGGAATCTGCCCTTGGCTGGGGGGGCCCCGTCGGCAGCTGCTTGGCTGGTGGAGCCGTGAGTATGGGCGTTCTGGCGGACCTGTGGGGTCGCGGGGAGCCTGCTTGTGCAACCCAGGGCTCCTGACGCCGCGCTCAACGAATCTGGCGGGGAGGGGGCTGGTGCAACGCGGAGGTCCTGACGCCGTGCGCAACGGGGCATGACAGAAATGCACGGATGTGTCCCGTCTTGGGGGATGGTTTGTGCATTTGCGTCTTGTGGGCGGGCGCGGGCGTGGCAATGCTGGTGGTGGACCCTCGGGGGAGGGACCACCGGGTGGGGGGGACGGGGCTGCGCATTTCGGGCGGCCCTGGCCGGTGGTACCCTGGGGCCATGAAGGGGTGGCCTGTCATCGCTGGGTCGTGTGCTTGCCTCGGCTGCAGCAGTGAGCTGAGCTGGTACGACGACCTGCGTGCTCAGTGCGGCCTGGAGCCCGGCGAGCACGTCGTCGTGGAAGACGAGCTGCGGCCGTCTCGGGTCGACAGGGACTGCCTCGACGCACTGCACGCCTGGGCGGCGGTGGATGTGGATGGCCTCGACCAGCGTGATGCGGAGCTTGATGCTCCGATTCCGTCCTCGGACCTGCTGGGTCTTGGCCTCTACACCCTGCTGGCGGGCGACTACGGGCCTCTGCGCAGCGTGGTGGGTCCGAGAGTCGGGCCGGACATCGCCCGAGACACCCGAGACGAGCTGGTGGACCGCCTGGGGGGAGACGTCGACGGTGCCCTTCTGTGGTTCGTGCTCCTCGATCGGCACGTCGACGCCATTGTCGACGAGCCCGACCTCTACAGTGACCGCCACGCCTACGCCGCGCTCTACGAAGACAAGGTCTGGTTCCATCCCGTCTGGTCCAGCGCCTACCCGATGGGTGGTCCCGACCCGCGCTTCGTGCCGCTGGCCATCACCTATGTGTTGGTGCACGAGCTGGGGCATGTCGGCAACGACGGGCATGTGCGTTGTGGTTCGTCCCACGCGAACCGCGCCTGCGATGCGGACACCGCTGGGGCGCATGGCCTGGCTCTGTCGGCCGTCCGTCGACTGCGCGCTGGGCACACGCTTGACGATGCCCGCACCGACGCCCTCTTGGGCCACGGTTGTGGCTTCGTGCTCGATCCGGCGGCCTGTCCCTGAGGCCGCCTTTCGCCGAAGCGCAGGGGCCACCGATGCCTGGGTGCGACGGGCTCAGCGGGGTGCGCGGTCTGCTGCGAGCAGGCCTGCCACCGCGTCGGCGATGGGGAGTCCCGTCGAGGCTTCGAGAAAGTCGAAGAATGAGATGGTGTTCACCTCCAGGAACACATGCTCGCCGTTCGGCCGCACGATGAGGTCCACCGTGCCGGTCTGCAAGCCGAGGCGGTCCATCAGGCGACCGATGGCGCGTCCCACCTGCTCGTCGAGCTCCCAGGGCACGAAGCCGCCCACCAGGTGAGGGTGTTGGCGCCAGTCCACCTCGCCTTCGGGGTCCACCGCCCCGGTGAAGAGTCGGTCTCCCACCACGGTGACGCGCAGCTCCACGTCCTTTTCGACCTCTTCCTGAAAGACCATCGGGCAGACCGCCACCCGGTCGAGCGAGGCGCGTGCGGCCTCTGTGATGCGCAGGGTGGGCAGGTAGTCGGGTCCGCCTGGTTGGGGGACTCGACCTGCGGAGGAGTCCAGCATCTTCTGGATGGCTCGGCCGCCACAGGCTTCGAGAAAGCCGGCCACACGGTCGGGATCGTTCGATACCAGCGTCCGCGGAATAGACAGGCCGACCCTCTGGGCGAGGCGCAGCATCGCGGTGGGGCCCGGCACTGTTCTCAATGCGCCGAGGCGGTCGATGTGCAGGGCATCTGGCAGGCAGTCGAGCAGGTCCCACAGGTGGGCCGTGGCCTGGGCCTTGATGGCCGGCGCGTAGGCGGGATCGACGAGGTGGCGGACGCCTGCCGCGACGTGGGTGTGCCGCAGCCAGACGGCGTCGATCTCGTCCAGGGGCACCGTCTCGGAGTCCGTTCTCAGCCAGCCCGCGGAAGGGGTCAGCGACAGCTCCGCGCCGAGGGGAAGCTGTACGCTGTCGAGGTCGAGAACGCGGCAGCCACGCTGGTGGAGGGCCGCTCGGACCGCTGCGACGGACCGGTCTTCGATGTGGGACGACCACACCACCAGCACGGTGCGCATGGCTCAGCGACCCGAGACCGGACCGCGCTTGAGGTAGCGCTCCATGCCGGCGAGCTGCAGCTCTCCCTTGGCCGTGGTGTCGGAGCCCTCGGCGCCGCGGCTGGCGGCCGTGGGCGTGTCTGCGGGCGCACCCTTCACATTCCGCTCGATGCGGGGCGCCTGTGCCTGGTGGCGGATGGAGCCACCGTGCTTGCGCCTCTGCTCTCGCCCCAGGCCCTCCAGCATCTCGTCGGCCTGCTGGCCGGAGACCCCCGCGCGGGCCTGGCCCAGCTTCCTGCGGGCCTCGCCGTTCCCCGCTGCATCGGCGGCCTCGTCTGCTGCGCCCGTGGCGTCGTCGGTCGCGAAGAGGGGCAGTCCGCCGGCTCTGGCGGCACGGGCTTCGGCGCTGATGCGGACGGTGGGGGTGGTGGTCTCCGCCACGGTGGCTGGTGCGGCGGGGCGGGGGCCGCGGGCGGTGGAGGTGGGTGGCATCACCGCGGACACGCTGCGGATGGCGGACATGGGGACTCCCTTCTCGGTTGGGAGTCCATCCAAGGGGTGGCTTGCCGCGCCGTTACGGCTGCGCGTCCAACAAGACGGCGACGGGCCGGAACCACTCGGATGGTCCCGGCCCGATGCGGAGGCTGATCAGGCGTGCGGCCGGCGCGACGCCTGGGGCTTGGGCGGCAAGGTGAAGGCGGCGAGGGGATCTTCGCCATCGGGATGCGCGTGCAGGTCGTTGCGCTGGCCGAGCGTGGATGCGATCTCCTCGGCGACGGCGGTCTGGATGCCGAGGTCGAGGTGGCTGGTGAAGCCCACGCAGGAGCAGTTGATCTCGCCGAGCACGTAGCGGTCGGTGCCGTCTTCCCAGTTGTCCAGCATGAAGTCCGCGGTCCAGATGAGGGGCACGCGGTCGACGCCGAGTCGCCGGGTCACCTCGGGCAGCTCCTTGATGAAGTCGTCGACCAGGTCCTTCCAGTTCTCGGGCTTGTCGTAGGTGTACTTGGCGCCGGAGAACAGGGTGGCGGAGAAGGCGTCCTCGTCATCCTGACGGGGCTTCTTGTGCACCACGAACATGGGCTTGGAGCCCACCATCAAGATGCGAATCTCGCCTTCCTTGATGCGCGGCAAAAAGCGCATGTCGACGATCATGCCGTTGTTGTCGGGGTCGATGTACTGCTCGCACAGAGTCATGAAGTCGTCGAGGGTGCGGTGCTCGACATGGTTGTCGGACGCCTCCACGCACTTGACCCGCGTGTCGAGGGGCAGAGGCTCGCCAGGAGCGAAGTCGCGGTCGTCTTCGACGATGACGTGCCAGATGCCCTGGCCGGTGGAGCCGCGGTTCTGCTTGAGCACCCGCTCGCCGCGAGACAGGCTGAGGGGGAACTCGCGGCGGAGCTGGGCCACGCTGTAGTAAGCGTAGGTGTCCGGAAGCGCGAGGCCAGTGCCCACGAGCTTCACCAAGGCGTCCTTGGCGCCCATGTCGACCATGGTCTTGGCATCGGACATGCCCAGCACGCCTGCGTCGTTGAGGTAGCGCAGCATCTCGAGGAAGTGGCCCTCGCCGCCCGGGATGTTGCCCGGGTTGACCCGGCTGACGTAGCCGTCGGCGGACTCGAGAATGGCTTTGAACAGCTCATGACGGCGGTCGTGGTCGTAGTAGACGACCACCGGCTCGATGCCCTTCTTCTTGACCTCTTCCACCATGGGCATGGTGTCGCGGCGGTGGCCGTCGGGTCCCTTGTCGTTGCCGCCTGCGACTTCGATGAATACCACGCGTCCCTTCATGATTGCTCCAGTCGCCCAGCGGCGCTCTCGGTGTGGGGTTGTTGCGGCTGAATGCCGTCGGTCCCGTCCCAATGGTCACTCGATGACCCCCCTTGCACCAACGATGACTTGTCATCCGGTGATGACTCATGAACATCAATCAGCTTCCCTCCCTCGAAGCCCTGCTCACCTTTCGAGAAGTGGCCCGCCAGCGCAGCTTCACGGGGGCGGCGCGGGTGCTGCACGTCACCCAGGGCGCGGTCAGCCACCGCATCCGTCGCCTGGAGTCCCACCTCGGACTGGCCTTGTTCCACCGCACCACCCGTCAGGTCCGGCTCACCGAGGGAGGTCGGGTGCTCGACGTCGCCTGCAAGGAGGCCTTCGATCTGCTGGAGGGTGCCGTGGGTCGGATCCACACGCTGGCGCAGGGTGGCCGCCTGGTGGTGAGCTGCTCGCCGTCCTTCGCGATTCGCTGGCTGGTCCCCCACCTTCCCCAGCTGCAAGCGGCAATGCCCGACCTGGAGGTGCTGTTGTCGGCCGACGACCGGCTGGTCACCCCAGGCCAGGACGGCGTCCACCTGTGCGTTCGGTATGGCGCCGGCGCCTACGAGGGCCTGTCCTACAAGCGCCTGTCGGTGGAGAAGGTGCGGCCCGTCTGCAGTCCCGCCTTGCTTCCGAAGCTGCGTACGCCCGCCGACCTCGCCCACACCACCTTGCTCCACGACGAGGTGCTGCGGGGGCATCGCGGCCGCGTGGGATGGACCAGCTGGCTGCGCACCTACGGCGATGGCACGGTCGACCCCAGCAAGGGCGTGCGCTTCAGCCACGCCCACCTCGCACTCGAAGCCGCTCTGGCAGGGCAGGGAGTGGCCCTGGCCCGCGGCATCCTGGTCGCCCGCGACCTCGCAGAGGGGCGCCTGGTCGCCCCCTTCGAGATGGCTCTGGAGTCGGGGCTCGCCTACTGGGTGGTCACGCCAGACCTGCGGCCCAGACCCGCCGTTGCTCGGTTTCGGAGCTGGCTTATCGAAGCCGTGAAGTCTTCGGAATAACCGAATGCTCCCTGTGGTCTGCTCCGGGTTGCCACGGCGGTTTGGATGACCGCATCTTGATGCGCGGCGCGGGGGCTCGCCCCCGCAAAGAACACGCTGGATGCTCGGTGCGTTGCCTACGCACCGAGCATCTAGTCAGCGTTGCGGTCGTGGTGCTCGAGCATCACATCGGCCTGGTCGAGCAGGTGGCGGAGGATGGGACTCTCGGTTCGCTGCTGCATCGTGATGGCGTAGAAGGTCTCCAGCACCCCGTCGGCGCGTCCCAGGGTGCGCACGCTGTACTGCACTGCGACCTCCCGCTCGATGACTGCAGGCACCGGGAAGACCCCCGCCCCCTCCTGGCCAAAGGCCTTGAGCAGGGCGCTCTCGCCAAATTCGGCCACGATGTGGGGAATGATTCCGTGCCGTTCGAACCAGGGCTCGAGCTGGAGGCGGACGGTGGTGCCGTGGCCGGGCAGCAAGAAAGGCGCCCCGTCGAGGGACTTCGGAAAACCCTTGATGTAGCGTCGGGCGAGCTCTGGAGACGCCATCCACACGATGCCGCTCTCGCCCAGCTCCTGGCTGCGCGCCCGCAGCTCCCGCGCCATGGTGACGGGCGCGTCGGCGATGACGATGTCGAGGTGATGAAGGGCCAGCTCGGCCACCAGGGCGTCAGCGGCGTCCTCCTTGCAGATGAGGCGCACCGGACGTTCCATGTGGAGCAGCGGGGCCAACATGCGGTAGGCGACCAGCTTCGGGAGGATGTTCGCCACCCCCACCCGCAGGCGCGGGGTTCGAGCCACCGGTGAGCTGGCTGTCATCGCCTCTCGGAGCTCCTGGCCGAGAGAGAAGATCTCGTCGCAGTACTCCATCGTCATCCGGCCGGCGTCGGTGAGTGCGAGTCCGCGCCCACGGCGCTCCAGCAGGGGGTGTCCGAGGGACTCCTCGAGCGACTTGACCTGCGAGGACACTGTGCTGGGCGACAGGTTCAGCCGACGTGCCGCCTGCGTGATGCTGCCTTCCCGGGCGGTCACCCAAAAGTAGAGGAGGTGGTGATAATTGAGCCAGTCCATGTATGGGCACCTGGGTTCGGAAAATTCGAATTCATACTCGTGTCAGGCCGCAGGCTGGGCACATGTATTGAAAAAACCGAAACCTTGGACATGAATATTCTGATTGACCGCATATTCCGCAGTCCGTAGGATGGGACTCCAGCCGGGAACGTGGTCCAGAACGCTGTCTGTGACCGGGGTTCCCGCCGAACGGTTTGCGGTGATGTGCCACACACGTCGCCACGGCCGCCCATTGTACGAGGTGCTCGATGCAACTTCCTCCTGCGCGCGATCTGCTCGCATCATTCGTCGTGTTCCTCGTGGCGCTTCCCCTCTGCATGGGCGTGGCCATCGCCTCGGGGGCTCCCCCCGCGCTGGGGCTGCTCACCGGAATTGTCGCTGGCCTCGTGGTGGGCGTGGCCGCAGGGTCTCCGCTCCAGGTGAGCGGCCCCGCGGCTGGCCTCGCGGTCATCGTGTGGGAGCTGATCCAGCAGTGGGGCATTGGCGCGCTGGGTCTCGTGGTCGGACTTGCCGGCCTGATGCAGCTTGTGGCGGGCCTGTCGAAGCTCGGGCGGCTGTTCCGCGCGGTCTCCCCCGCCGTCATCCACGGCATGCTCGCGGGCATCGGCGTGCTCATCTTCGGCTCTCAGTTCCATGTGATGCTCGACCAGGCGCCGCCGGGCAACGGCCTCGCCAACCTGGTCGCCATCCCCGGCGCTCTGATGGACGCCGCCATCCCGCCGGACTTTTCGCAGCACCAACAGGCAGCGCTGGTGGGCCTCGTCACCATCGTCGCCATCGTCGCCTGGACCGCCCTTCGGCCCAAGCGGCTCAAGGCGGTTCCCGGGGCGCTCATCGGGGTGGGCCTGGGCACTCTGCTCGCCGTCGGCCTCGGCCTCGAGGTGTCGTATGTGAGCGTGCCCGACAGCCTGTCCGGGGCGCTGAACACGCCGACTCTCGAGACCTTCGGGCTCCTTGGCCAGCCGGCCTTCTGGGGCTCGGCGGCCGCGCTCGCTGCCGTCGCCAGTGCGGAGGGCCTGCTGTGCGCCACGGCCACCGACCAGCTCCACGACGGTGTGCGCACCGACTACGACCGGGAGCTCGCTGCCCAGGGCCTCGGTAACCTCGTGTGTGGTGCGCTCGGCGCCCTGCCGCTCACCGGCGTCATCGTGCGCAGCTCGGCCAACGTGGATGCGGGAGCCACCACCCGCTGGTCCGCGACGCTTCACGGGGCGTGGTTGCTCGGTCTCATCGTGCTGCTGCCTGGACTGCTGGGCCTCATCCCCGTCGCCAGCCTCGCCGCCGTGCTCGTGTACATCGGCTTCCGCCTGGTCAAGCCCGCTCAGATTGCAGAGCTGAAGCGCTTCGGTCTCGGTGAGGTCGGCATCTATGCCGCCACCGTCGGCACCATTGTGGCGGTCGACCTCCTCACCGGTGTGCTGGTGGGGGTGGGGCTCGCCGTCGCCCGCCTCGTCTGGCAGACCGCTCGTCTCGAGGTCACCGTGACCGAGGACAAGGAGACCGACGAGCTGGTCGTCGCCCTCGACGGCAACGCGAGCTTCGTCACCCTCCCCAACCTCGCCGAAGCCCTCGAGGCGCTGCCCCCCGGCCGCGTGGTGCGCGTCGAGCTGCACGACCTGCAGCACCTCGACCACGCCAGCATCGACCTCATCGAGCGGTGGGCCGACCAGTACGCCCGACGCGGTGGCGATGTGCACGGCTGGCCGGTGCCCCACCTGCACCCGGCCCTGGAGGCCAAGGCCGACGACGACACCGACGACACCGACGCCGAGGCCGCCAAGTAGTCCGGCCGGTGGACCTGCGCGGGGCGGACGCCGAGGGTGTCCGTCCCGTCGTCGTCTTGGGTCACTCGCCCGGCGGTCCCTCGCCGAGCTTCTTCACGATGCTCTTCGGGGCCATCAGCCGGTAGCTCTCGTCCACCCAGCGGGTGAGGGTGGCTTGGTCGAAGTCCCCGGTGCCGGGCAGCCACCAGGTCACCCAGCCGATGCCTCCCACGCTGAGCTTGTCTTCTGTGGACGCACGCGTGCGAGCTGCGTCGAGGCTGGGGCCCAGCTTGAGCATCACCTTGACCTCGCCGTTCTTCTCGCCCACGAACAGGAAGTTCTTCTTCCGCACCTTGAAGGCTCGGTTCACGCAGGACGCGCCTTCGGAGACGTCGGGGTAGCGCAGGGCGAGGGCCCGCAGGGTCTGGCTCGGGGCAAAGGCGAATTCTTCGGACACGGCGGCCTCCTGGCGCACGCTCTCACGCGGCGGGCGGCGGTGTCCACAGCGCTCGGTCAGCCCTTGACGAGGCGGGCGCGGTAGACGCGGGGCGAGACCCCCACCCGCTCCGAGAAGGTGGCGCTGAAGGTGCCCAGGCTGCGGTAGCCCGACGCCAGACACACCTCGGTCACCGACCGCTCGGGGTCCGCGAGGAGGTCCATGGCGTGAAAGAGCCGGGCCCTCTGCACCAGCTCACGCCAGCTCAGGCCGCACTCGCTGCTGAAGCGCCGTGACATCGTGCGCACCGACATGCCGGCGGCTCTTGCGATGGTGGGCGCTGTCAGGTCGGGCTCGGTGAGCCGGTCGTAGGTGAGCTGCATGGCGCGCTGCAGCTCGGGGGAGCGGGCCTGGGGAAGACGAAGGTCGAGGGGGTGGTCCATCCACTCGGAAGACAGGGCCGCGAGCGCCGCGAAGAAGCGCATGGGCACGTCATCTTGGTGATTGTGGGTGGGTCCCCAGCGCGTGGCTTCCAGCAGCATCAGGCGAGCCAGCTCACCCACCCCGAAGACGGCGCAGTCCGGTGGCGGGGTCAGCACGAGTGCAGGGTCGATGTAGACGGTGCGGAGGGAGGCGCTGTGGCGGACCACCACCCGGTGCTCGGTGCCCCCTCGAATCCACGCCGCCCGGGCAGGTGGCAGCCACCAGCGTCCCGCCTTGGTGTGGAGCTCGAGGGCGCCGGCGCTGGCAAAGAGGAGCTGGTGGCGTCGGTGGGCGTGCCAGTCTCCAGACAGGGCGGGCAGCTCGTCGGACAGGCCAAAGGAGGGGGCGGGCGCGGTGCCGATCTCGACGACGTGACGCACCACCGACTCCCGGGCGAGCGGACTGACGGTCACTTCGACGCTTCGGAGAGGGCCAGTCCATACACGCCGTAGCGGACCAGGTAGGCGTGGTCGAGCTGGGGCCACTCGGCGGCGACAGCGGCGGTGATGGCGTCGTAGTGGGCGCCCGACTCCGCTCCGGTCAGTGCCTCGAAGGGGGCGTCGAGGCCGGCGACATAGTCGGCCACGATGGTGTTCGCGCTCGCAAGGTAGGCCTTCTGTTCTTCGACGGCGCGGGCCAGTGGAAGGGTCTCGCCGCGCCCGGGGTGCAGCAGGGAGCGTTCGTCGCCGAGCTCGGCCAGCTCGTCGAGGGCAGCCTGCCAGGCCTCGAGGTCGGGCTGGGCCGCTCCGTCGATGATGGCGCCCTCGAGCCAGGCGTGGGTGCGGCCGGCCGTGAGGTCGCCTGCGAAGAGGTGGTCGCCTGCGATGGCCACGGTCTGGTTGGAGGTGACGCCGCTGTGGTCGAGCTCGACGAGGCGCACGGGGACGGCGGTGTCGAGCACCAGCTCGTCCTCGAAGGTGCGGTCGATGGACGGCAGGGCCGGGAAGCTGTCTTCGGTGAAGGCGCCGGCGCCGACGAAGAAGGCCTTCTTGTAGGCGTGGACCCCGGGGAGGGCGGCGGCGGTGGCCTCGCTGGCGACCACCTCGGCACCCAGCGCCTGGAAGACGGGGGCGCCGAGGAACTTGTCGGGGTTGGGGTGGGTGACGACCACCGTGGCGATGGGACTGTCGGTGGTGGCCTGGATGTCGGCCACCAGCTCCTGGGCGAGCTCCGGGGTGAACTGCGCGTCGAAGACGACGACCTCTCGGCCGGTGTCCACCCAGTGCGAGTGGGTGTGGAAGCCCGCATCGGAGGACGTCCAGGTGTGGACGGTGAGCGGGGTGGCGCCGGTGTCGGTGCTCACGGGTGCCTTGGGACCGCAGGCGACGACAGCGAGGGCGATGGATGCAAAGGACAGCTTGGTGATGGACATTCTGGGCACTCCGGTGTGGGTCTTGGTCCCACACTCCTTGTGGGGACGCCGACCATCTATGGGTGCCTGGAGTGTCCGACTTCCTGCTCTCAGCCCTTCCTTTCTCCTGGATGGCCAAGTGTGAGCAAGGACCGCCAGGCCGAGACCATCGGCCGGAGGTCGGCCTGGAGCTGGGCCGGTGTGCGGCTCGACAAGGGCAGGCCCGACAGCACTCCCCGATCGGACTGCAGGGTCAGCCAGGTGCAACCCAGTCGGTCCATCGCCGGGTAGAGATCGTCTGGAAGGACCGGTGCATCCCCGTCCTGGAAGAACCACTCCGCGCCTTCGGGGCCGAGCACCAGCACCCGCTGCCCTGTGAGGTCCGCGGCTCCCCGTCCCCCGGGCCGCGTGGTCGTGATGACGTCGGCAGCAAGTGGCACCCGTCCCGGAAGGCGGAAGCTGGCCCACCCCGAGCTGGGCGGCACCACCACACCGATGATGAGACCGTCCACCGAGATGTTGACCTGCAGGTTCTCATGGTCGGCCATCGCGGCACCGAACCAGGCAGCGAGCTCCGCCACCGCGGCCCGGGCGGGTCCCTCGGTGCGGGCCTTCTCGCTCACCACGCGCCACACCGGAATGCCGACGACCAGGAGCAGAAAGGCGATCGGAAGCAGGATGGTGGCCAGCAGCTGCATTCAGGCTCCACGGGGCAGGTCCCCCGCTATCCCCAGACGGCCACCGCAGCTTCATCGCGCTGCCACCGAGGACCGCTACGCAGCTGTCCCCATGTCCCCGAGGCTCCCATGTCCCTTGTCGTTCCCCTCTTCGCAGCAGCGGTGGGCGCCACCCCGTCGGCAGAGGCCCCCGCCCTCCACGTCGCCATCTCCGAGCGGGTCGTTGCCTGGTCCGAGCAGGGGCGCCCGCCCACCATCACCGACGAGCGGGCCACCGACTTCGCCCCCCTCGCGGCCTGGATTGCCGCCAAAAAGGCCAAGGGAGAGCCCGCTCACCTCGTGTTCGTGTGCACCCACAACTCCCGTCGCAGCCAGATGGGCCAGGCCTGGGCCCAGGCGGCGGCCCTTCAGCTCGGCCTCACCCATGTCCACACCTGGTCTGGCGGCACCGAGGCCACCGCCTTCAACCCCCGGGCCGTGCGGGCGCTCCGAGCCCATGGCTTCGTTGTGGATGACACTGGAAACACCCGTGGAGAGGGCAATGTGGAGTACAGGCTCGGGTACGGTCCCCGGACGGTCCACACCGCCTTCTCCAAGGTCTACAGCGACCCCTTCAACCCCGAGACCGGCTTTGCAGCCATCATGGTGTGCTCGTCGGCCGATGCCGCCTGTCCCTATGTGGAGGGTGCCGAGCTTCGGGTGGCCGTGCCCTACCTCGACCCCAAAGCCAGCGATGGCAGCCCCGACGAGGCCGCGACCTACCTGGCCAGGAGCGAGGAGATCGGGCGAGAGTGGACCTGGCTGATGATGGAGGCCGCATCGGGGTCCCAGAGCGAGTAGACTTCGGCCTCCACGCTGGGGGTCCCATGCCTGTTCTGCCTCGTGTAGCCCTGTCTCTGGCGTTCTTCGGCTGCGACAACGGCGAGCTCCCCTGCGACACCCGCCTGCGTCTGGCGGAGCTGACCCCGCCCTACGGCACCGTGGGGGTGCGGCCAGCCCTCGACCGGGTGTCCCCCGAGCTGATGTGCGACCCCGGCCTGCAGGTGGTGGTGGGGCGTGTCGTGAAGGTGGAGGCGAGGGAGGAGCCGGGCCTCGGGGTGGTCTCCGAGGTGTCGGTGTGCGTGGAGTCCGAGCTGCAGGGCCATGTGGCCGACAAGGTGGTGGTCGACGTGCCCGGTGGCGTGTTGGATGGCGCCCACGTCTCTGTGGGCGGCTACCCCACGATGTACAGGGGGCAGCGCCGGGTCTTCCCGCTCCATGCCCGCGATGACGGCACCTACGCCTTGAATGCCTGCGGGGCTTCGCCTGTGCTCGAGCCCGGCGGCACGCTGCCCGAAGGCCGCCAGGTGCGCCAGGCCTGGACCGAGCACTGCGCCACCGTGGACTTCGAGGAGGAGCGCTACTGCCTGTAGGACATGGGGGTCAGGATCTCCGATATCCGATTTTAGCGGGGGTTCAGTCCCACCAGCAGGAAAAGGCATTGCCGGGGAAGAGGTCGGCAGGATCGCCTTCTTGGGGGCAGAACCGCGCCATTGTGGCCATCACGACGGCCCGCTCGGCGGGGTCGTCGGGCGGGTGGACGAAGTGGGCGTCGAGCACGCTGGTGTTGGCGCGGTCGATGACGAGGCCGTAGCGGGCGTCGAGCTCGTCGACGAGGTGGGCGACGGCTGCTGTGGGGAAGGTGTTGGGGTTGGGGGTGACCTCCGCGAGGCGAACCAGGTCGCTGGGACGCTCTGCGGGTGCCACGACCACGGCGACATGGTCCAGGCTCGGCTTGCGCAGGCGTTCCCCGATGTAGGCATGCCAGCCGCTGGGAAGCACCGTGCGCAGGCGGTCTCTGAGCTCTGCCGCCTCAGCGTCCGGCACGACCGCCTGCACGGCCCGGTGTACGCCCCCAAGGTCTCGGTCGGAGGGGTGGGGGACCACCGGTCGGTCGGTTTGATGGGCCACCAGCTCGACAATGTCCTGCGGCACCTCGACCGGGCTGAGCTCCGGGCTGCAGTCCAGCTCGACCTCGAGGATGGTGCGGCCCAGCTCCTTGGTGCGCAGGCTGACCGTGGCCGCCAGGGTGCTGGTCGTGCGTTCCAGGCGGGGCACCGTCGCCTCGGTCTGGGTCCACCGACCGCGCGGGTCGATGAACCCGGCGTGCTGGAGGGTGTTGTCGGGCCCGAACCTCAGCTGCAGCTTCCAGGGCGGCCTGGCGCTGGTGTCGGTCTGAAGCGCGAAGCTGTGCGCACTGAGGTCGACGTTCCCGCTGCGCTGAAAGGAGACACAGTCGGCTCCTTCGACCTGACGCGGACTGAGCGACACCCCGTCCACCACCAGCGTCGCAGTGCCTGCCCGCATCGCGCCGGGCACCTCGGCGGTGGGCTTCAGGCGCTGCAGGTCGACCAGGGTGTGGGGCAGCCGCTTGACCTCGGTGGGCGCATGCCGGGCCAGCCAGTGCTTCAAGCCGTCGGCCACGCGCTCCGGCGGAGGGTCGTGGAGGATGAACAGCAGCTCATCGTCCACCTGCACGCCAGGGTCCTCCTGGAGGGCCTGCTCCAGGGCCATCTCCTGCGACGAGGTCGCCAGCCAGCGCACGATGCGGCGCACCTCGGTCACCTCCAGTGTGTGGTCGTCGGGATTGCGCACGGTCTCGACCTGGAGCCGGCCCCCTTGTCTGGGCGTGGCCTTGGCCATGAAGGCGCCCAGCACATCGAACACCAGCGCCGCGTCGGGATGCTCGGGCGGCACGGCAAAGGTGGTGTCGTGCCCCACAGCCCGACCGACCGACAGCGCCACCTGCTCGCCGACCTGCACCGCCAGGCCGGGCTTCAGCGCCGCCACCTCAGCGGGCGTGACCTCATGCGCTCGGCGCCCCACGGCCTGCACCACCTGCATGGGTCGCCAACCCGCCCGGTTCAGTGAGCCCGGCACGAAGCGCCACTCCAACGGTTTGCCGTCGATGGGGTCGCGGGGCGCGAGGAAGGCGCGCACCTTGGCCGCGCACTCAGGCTGGTCGAGCTTGTGCTTGCTGCACACCTCTGCGGGCGTCGGTGGCGGTGGGGCCATCGGGTCGCAGCCCATCCCCGCAGCACAGGCCACTGCGACTCCCATTCCGCCCAATTTCCGCCGTCCCATCGCACACCCTCAGCCCGCAGCCAGGCGAGAGACCGCCAAGATGGTCTGCTGCAGCTCATCTTCCGTATTGTAGGCGTACGCGGGGGCGCGCACCACCCTCACATCCCGTCGGTCGCCCGTTCGGCAGCCTCTCGGGTGCGCACCTCGAGGCGGCCCTTCACCGAGTCGTCGATGTGCCCCTCGGGGGCGGTGTACATCACCATCAGGCCCGTGCGTTCGCCGTCGTTGTCCATCTCCATGATGGAGATGCCGGTGGAGGTCTTGTCGCCATCGGCCACCCCTGGCGGGTTCTCGCCCTGCATGGCCTCGGCGGCCACCTTCCAGTCCACCGACCCATCCGCTTTGGTGGGCGCGTCGGCGTCGGCCTGGACGACCACGAGGCAGGGGAACTCGGTGCAGTCCACCTCGGCCAGGCTGTAGCCCGGAATGTCGGCCACCAGCTCCTCGGCCCAGTCGGAGAAGGGGTCGGGACGGAAGCCCTCCGGGAGGTCGTCGGGCCAGTCGGTGGCCACGGCGCCATAGGCGGCAAGCTGGCCCTGGGTGGCCTTGAGCTCGAAGGTGAGGGCGTCGAGTTCCTCGCGGAGCTGGGCGTTTTCGTCCTCCAGCTCCGCCACGCTGCGGGAGCCTGCGGCGGGGGTGGGCGTCGGACCATCGGTCTGGACCACCACGCGCTGGTGGGCCTTGGGGACCGCGGAGCCCGCCTTCACGGTGAGCGCCTCGCCTTGTGCGATGGGCGTCGTTGCCTCGGAGCCGTCGGCGGTCCAGGCGGCCGTGCCTTGGACGACTGCGAAGGTCACGCCGGCTCCGGCGGCGGCGGCGATGAGGTCTCGGGAGGTGGGCATGGGGGACATCCTCGGGTCGGGGTCTTGGTGTCCCCCTGCACGCACCACCGACCCTCCCGGTTCCCGAAGATCGACGTAGACGACCCCATCGAGGGCGAGCACACCGCCGGGCACCTTCAGCTCGGCGGGACCCTGTACGATGTGGCGGCCGGGGGTGAGGGTGTGGGCCGGGGTGGTCGCCAGTGCGCCGCCGATGCCGATGCCGAGCAGAACGCCCGCTGCCACGGCAAGCACGGGTCGCCACCACGCGGGTGCGGTGGGCGGAGTCGTCAGCACCCGGGCATCGAGGCCGGGAGGGGGCGTATCTTCGGTGGACAGCGCGCCCAAGGCATCGGGGAGTGTATCGAAAATGGCCTGCTCGACGTCGTTGTCGGCTGAGTCAGGGGGGCGGCTGGTCATCGTGCCCTCCGAGCGGTGGCAGGGGTGGCTGGAGCGAGGAGCTGGGCGAGCTGGGTCCGGGCGCGGTGCAGGCGGGACTTGCAGGTGCCCACGGCGATGCCTTCGCTGACGGCGATCTCGCTGAGCGGCAGCCCATGGATGTAGTGGAGGACGACCACCCGGCGGGCGCCCTCGGGCAGACGGGACAAGGCCGCTTCGAGGCGCCTTCTGTCGAGCGCCCGCGCGACCGTGGCTTCGGCGTCCTGGGAGGTGTCGACCTCGTCGAGCCCCCCCATCGGCACGAAGGGACGCACCTGACGACGGCGGTGTCGGTCCACCAGCAGCCGATGGGTGACGGTGCTCGCCCAGGTCGACAGAGACGCGCTCCCGTCGACATCGAAGCGGTCCAGCCGCGAGAACAGGTGGGCCCAGGCGGCCTGGTAGGCGTCTTCGGGCTCGGGGTCGAGGCGACGACACAAGGCCCACAATCGCGGACCCAGCACCTTCACCACCGACTCGCGGGCCCTCTGCTGACCACGGGTGGCCGCCTGGATGGTGCGCCGGTCGAGCCGCAGCTCAGGGGACAGGGACACACAGACCTCCGTGCTCCCCCGCTACACGCGCGGTCCCCGAGAAGGGTTCCGTCAGCCCGACACCATCTTGTAGATGGCGTCGCCCACGCCCATCAGGGACTCTCCGGCCATGATGCCGGCAGCCAGCACGATGGCGAAGCGCTTGGTCCACGAGTCGGAGACCCGCTTGGCGATCTCGTAGATGACTGCGCCCAGAAAGAAGCTGAAGGCGTAGTAGGCGGGGATGGCGAAGGCGAGGCCGATGGAGACGGGGCTCGGAACCCACTTGGCCGTCTTCTTCGGCAGCGTCTTCTCCAGGATGGACAGCACGATGCCTGCCACTGCGCCCACGGCCATTGCGCCCAGGGCACCCTCGGGCATGGCTTCGAGGCCCTGCTGGAACACCTCGGCCACCGCCTTCCACTGGGCGACGGCGGGAGCGGCCCACTCGTCGGTGAGCAGCTGGTTCTTGGGGTCGGGGATGAGCACGAGGTAGGCCGCGCTGCCCATGAGGGCGCCGGAGACGACGCCGCAGGCCTGGGAGATGATCTGGTAGCGGGGCACGGAGCCCACCATCAGGCCGCTCTTGAGGTCGTGGAGCAGGTCGGCGCACTGGCTGGCGGCACCGCCGGTGACGTTGGCGGCCATGAGGTTGCTGGCGGCGTTGCCGGGGTCGATGACGCCGAAGGACAGCTGGGTGACCTTGCCCATCGCGCCCACCGGGGTGACCCCGGTCTCACCGGACACGCGGCCGGCCACGATGGCGAGCACGAAGGTGAGGAGCACGCCGAAGATGGCCAGTCCCACGCCGATGTCGAAGAGCCACACCTGCAGGACCACGCTGACGGCCGACACCACCGCGATGGCGATGAGGTGGGTCTTGCGGGGGACGTCGTGGGGGTCCTCGGTGGCATCGCCGGTGCGCCGGAATGCGTTGAGGATGGCCTTTCCGGAGAAGGCGAAGCTGGTGAGCGAGGCGGTGACCATCATCGCGACACCGGGCCACAGCATCCACTTCACCAGCGGACCGAACCACATGGCGGCAGGGTCGGCCTTGCCGGCCTCGGCCCAGCCCAGCTCCATCACCTCGGGCGCCACGAACAGCCAGGCAATCACGGCGCCGAGCATCATGCTGGCTGCGGCCCGCATGCCGATGATGGCGCCCACCGCGATCATCATGATGCTGGGGTCGAGGGCGAAGCCGAGGTTCTTGAGGGAGATGGCGGTGTGGCCCTTGCCGGCCAGCACGCCCCCCGAGGCGGTGGACAGCGAGCCCGGGAAGGCCACCTTGGACACCCAGCCGAGCACCTCGGCAAGCTTGCCTGCTGCACCCGCGACCATGCCGGCCAGCAGCATCTTCACGCGGGCCATCGCCTCGGCGCCCTTCGCGTAGATCTCCTTGAGCGTCTGGCCCGTGGCCACACCACCCGGGAACGGCAGGTTGTCGACCACCAGCATCTGCTTGCGCAGACCCACCGCCACGACCACACCCACGAGCGCCACCGACAGCACCCAGGCCGACAGCTCGACCCACGACAGGGTGCGGCCCGTGAGCATCGTGAGGGCCGGTATCGGGGCCACCAGACCCGCCGACGAGATGCTGGCACCCGCCGATGCAGCGGTCTGGTTGATGTTGTTTTCGAGCAGCCCGAACTTGCGCAGCTTGAATGCCCGGGTGGACACCTGCCAGAAGCCGAAGCCCAGGAGTGCCGCGGTGATGGACATGTTCATGCCCCAGCCGATCTTCAGGCCGAGGTAGATGTTGCACAGCGACAGCAGGCCGCCAAACAGCATTCCCGTGCCCACGGCGCGGAAGGTGAGCTGCGGGGCGGTCGCATTTGTGGGCGGGTACTCGACGGCTTCTTGCATGGACAGGATCCAGGGGTCGAAGGAGGGGTGGACGGTCGGCGGCCCTATCCCCTGAATGCCCGCTGTTCACGCGTTCGTCGGAAACCCTTGCCTGGAGACGCTTCAGTTGCAGGTGTCGGGCGGCAGGCACTCTGAGACCACGCCCACCTGCAGGCACACGAAGCCGTCGGAGCAGTCGTCGTCGGCGTCGCACTCGCCGGCACTGCACACGTCGGGCGTGACCTCGCTGCCGTCGCAGTCGATGGCCCAGTCGATGCAGCTGTGCTCGCAGGGGTCTTGTCGGGTGAAGCCGTCACCCGAGGTCTCGCAGGGCTCTCCGGGCTCAGGGCTGTCACAGGCGATGGCGAACATCAACAGCAAGGGCAGCAGGCGCATGGGACCTCCGATGTGGGCAGGCCTATCCCATGGTGTGCGGCGCTCGAAGGACGCGGCTGCAAACCACGCAGGAGTGTCGCAGGACGTGCTCGCTGGACCCCTTGCAGGCTCGAAAACACCATTCTGGACGCTGATTTCGCGATCTGCTCTCCAGGCGCCCCCGCGAGTTGCGCAATTGGCCTGAATGACCTGTTCGGGCCTCCGTCGGGGCGCCGACCTGAGCGGCACCCACACCCGCGCCGCAGACCTGGAGGCTCGAATGCGTCGACTCAAAATGCTCGCCCTGGCCATCCCCCTCGGCACCGGACTCGTGGGCTGCGAGATGTTGATGTCGCTGCTGGACCTCGATGCCCTCAGTGTTCTCGGCATCATGCCCAAGTCGGGCTTCTCCAAGGCGAGCGCAGACGGCTTCGGCAAGGTCGTGTTCGCCGTGTCCGCCGAAGACGACGGCGGCTTCACCCTCGCGCCGCCGGTGGACATGCTCGACTTCCGCGACCAGCACGGCAACCTCATGAACGTCGAGCAGGACCGGGAGGTCCCCGGCCACGACGCGGGCACCTTCGCCCTCCTCGTCGACGGCAGCTCCAGCATGGGCAGCACCGACGCCGAGCGCTTCCGCGTGGATGCCGCCGCCATGGTCGCCAGCCGCATCGAGGCCTGCAGCGAGCACTGGGACCAGGCCCTCCTGGAGTTCAACACCGGCTCAACCGGCGGAAAGTACGACCACAGCGCCGTGCTCGCGCCCTTCGGCTCGTCCGCCAAGACCATCGCCGAGTCCGCCAACCAGCTCGACGCCAACGGCGGCACCCCCCTCTGGGACGCCACCCACGAGGTTCTGGGCGCCTTCGCAGACCACGCCGAGGGCCACTCCGAGCGACTCCTCGAAGAAGGCGAGCCGGCCGCCGAGACCTACGGCCGCGCGCTGGTGGTCATCTCCGATGGCGCCGACACCGCCTCTTCTCGCCGCCTGTCCAAGGTGATCGAAAAGGCCAACAAGAAGGGGATCTCGGTGCATGCCATCGGCCTGGGACCCGCCTCCGACGCCGAGACCGACTTCCTCCGCGAAGACGACGCCATCCAGGACCTGCGGCGCCTCGCCCTCGAGACGGGCGGCACCTACGGCTACGTGTCCTCCGCCGACGAGCTGCCCGGCCAGGCCGATGCCATCGCCGCCGCCGTGTGCAGTGGCTACACCCAGGTCACGCTGCAGATGGACGACCCCCCGGCCTCGGGCGAGCGTGTGCGCGGCTTTGTGAGCATCGCCGGCACGCCCATTGGCCTGCCGTACACCTTCACCGCCCCCTGACGCAGATGGGTCGCTACTCGAGCACCCACGGCTCGATGGGACGCATGAAGTCGGGCGCCGTGGGGTCGAGCTCCCACTCGATGCGCTTTTCGTGCTTGTCGGCCTTCATCAGCCCGAGCTTCTTCACCCCCAGCGCCAGTGCGGCCTTGGGCCACACCCGCAGTCCGCGGGCACGCGGCGGACCGGGCTTGAGGCCGAGCTTCCTCCGCAGCAGGCCGTTGGCGTAGCGGCAGGCGTAGAGGTTGCGGATGTCGTTGGTCCAGTGCTCGGTGGTGACCGAGATGCTCAGCTCGTCGTTGTTCTCGACGCGGTGCGGACCGTTGAGCGGCCAGTTGAGCATCTGTCCAGGGAGCAGATCGAACACCTGGGCGTGCTCGTCGAACCACGGCTCGTAGTCGATCTCCGCCTCGGTCATGCTCAGCACCACCCCCTCGATCTGCTCCTCCGGCAGGAAGGGCGGGGTGTTCGGATAGACGAAGACGCGCTTGCTGCCGCGGACCTGCCACAGCGACTGGCCGGGCACATCGGCGTGGTAGTAGACCTGGGCCCGGGGCGAAGAGATGAGGATGCCGAAGTTGAGCTTCCAGGGTCGAAAGCCCGGCATCGCCTCCGAAAGCTCTGCGAAGATCTGCTCCAGCAGGTCATTGTAGCGAGGGTCCACCTCATGCACTCGGCGCAGGTTGATCCAGATGCGCCCGGCCTTGATGGCGTGGAGCACATCGGCTGCGGTGGCCCGCCCGAGGTCGCCTTCGGTCCAGTGGGCGAGGTTGCCGGTGCCCTGCTCGGCCATGTGGATGAGGTCGTAGTTTTCGCGGGGGTAGTCGAGGAGCAACCGCTCCAGGGCCTCGTCGGTGAACAGTCCTGTGCGGGCCAGGGCGTGCTCGATCCGCACAGGATGCCGTCCCCACAGTGCAGCGTGCTGCGCGGTGAGCTCCGGAAAGACGCGTCCCGTCGCTCGACTGGTGGAAGCGCCCTGCTGTCCGGCCATCGAAGACTCCTGCTCGCCGGGACTATGCCACAGCCACCCTCATGGAATCGGACCTTCATGTCGATTCCATGAGGGAGAGCTGACGTCCGTGCGGGGTGGGCTACCGTGGAGCGATGGATGGGATCGGTGATGGCGTTTCCAGGCAGGACAGGTGTGTGGACCGAGACGGTCGGCCCCGATGCGGTGGCCGGGCTGCTCGGTGCCTGGCGGGCTCTGGAGGCGGACGCCTGTCGGATTCCCGTCTCTGTGGGACTGCTGCAAGCCGCCGGTCGCCTGGAGGACCGCGACCTGCGGGTGATCGCCATCCACGATGACGACGGCCTGGTCGCTGTCTGGCCCCTCGGCCTGGAGCGGGTCGGACCCGCCCGCGTCGCCCGCCGCCTCGGACGCGACCTGCAGCCCTATGATGGCCTCACCCTGGCCTCCCGGGCGTGTGCGCGCACCGTGCGAGTGGCGGCCTGGCAGGAGGTGAGGGGCTGGGATGACGTCGACGTGCTGCGTCTGGAGGCCCTGACGGCGGGCGACCCCCTGCTTGGCACCCGCTGTGCGGGTCCGTGGTGCAGCACCGTTCACCGCACCGGACGCATCCTCCTCGACCCCTCCCGACCCTTGCTGGCCCGTCGCTCCAAGTCCCGGCGCAAGAGCGTGCGCCGTCGACGCCGTGCCCTGGAAGCCATGGGGGCGGTGCGCCTGGTGCGGGCCACCACTCCCGAAGATCGCGAAGATGCCGTCCGGCAGGCCATCCTGGCCAAGAGGGCCTGGCTCGACACCAAGGGGGCTCTCGGTCCAGTGGTGCGCGGGGAGGCCTTCCTGCGACAGCTCTGCGCCGTGGCTCGCCAGCCGGTGGAGGACACCTTGCTGGAGGTGTTCGTGCTGGAGGTGGGCGGACGGGACGTGGCCTGGGAGATCGGCCACCGCGACGGCGATGTCCACCGCAGCTTCGTGGGCGCCTACCACCCCGACTTCGCCAACCTCGGCGTCGGGGTCGCGCTCACCCTGGAGGTGGCGGACTGGTGTGCGGGCCACGGCCTGCGGATCTACGACTTCCTGCCGCCGCTCACCGACTTCAAGGCCGAGTGGGCGGACCATGAGCGGGTGGTGCGGCAGGTGGTGTGTCCGCTGCGGGCCCGCGGACGCCTGTTCGTGCCGGCCGTGCGCGACGGTCGGCGGCTGGCGAAGAAGGCCTGGACGTCGCTGATGCCCGAGGAGCTGGCGCAGCGGCTGTTCGCGAGCTGAACGGGGTCACAGCAACAGCCGCCACACCGGAGAGCTCAGCCACAAGCCCGCGAACATCACCGCCGGACCGCGCTTCTTCTTCGACCACAAAAAGCGCATCTGTCCCTTGAGAAAGGGCGCGCTCAGGAAGGCGTCCGCGAGCTGCTGCGACTCCTTGGCGTTGACAGCCTTCAGCTCCGCCCGCGTGCTGCCCGCCCGGAAGCTGCGGCCCCTGCCCTCGGCCACCCACCCGGCCGCGATGGCCTGGGCCCGCTCCATCAGCGCGTCGTGGGGCACGACCTCGTCGACCAGGCCCACCTCCAGGGCCTCCGCGGCAGTGGGCGTCCACCCCTCCGGACCGAGCATGCGCTGGGCATTGTCTGCACCGATCAATCGTGGCAGATGCACGCTGGAGCAGCCTTCTGGGGTGACGCCGAGCTTGGCGAAGGGCGTGGAGAAGGTGGCCCGCTCGGAGGCGACGATGGCGTCGCAGAGGGTGGCCGAGGTGACCGGAGCGCCGATGGTGGGGCCGTTCGCTGCGACCAGGATGGGCTTGTCGAGGTCGAGGAAGGCGTCGAAGATGGCCTGGTTGTGCTGCACGATGAAGGCGTGCAGGCGCTTGGGGTGGTCGAGCTTGAGCGCGCCGCCGAGGTTGACCCCGGCCGAGTAGTATCTGCCGCTTCCGGTGATGACAATGGCCTTGGTGACGTCGTCCTGGCCGATTCGGGGCAGGGTCTCCAGCAACGCCTCGAGCATGGGCGCGGTCCAGCCGTTGAGCCGCCGAGGGTGGTTGAAGGTGAGGGTGGTGACGCCGTCGCGGGTGTCGACGAGGAGCAGGTCGTTGGGCACGGGACGGTCCTCTGGTTGCCGGGGGGGGCTGGATATCTCGGCCTGGGTCGGGGAGTCGCACGAGGGCGCCGGCAGCACCATTGCATCGGGTTCACCCCTCACGAACCCCTGACGCTCCCCGTCCCTCTGCACCCACGCGATACACGCCGCGACCACAGCGGAGGGGTGATGCAGCCGAGCCCGAAGACAGGGGGAGACACGCGCAACATCGTGGTGGCCGTGGGCAGCCTCGTCGGTCTCGTGGCCTCGGTGGCCTGGCTCGGCCTCAAGCCGGTGCCTTGCATGTCGGCGTGGATGAAGTGGCGGATGTACGCCGATGTGTGCCCGGCCGGCACGCCACTGCCCCGGGCCCGGATGGTCGTGCGGACCCAGGGTGCCGAGGCTTCGACCCGGGTGTTGCGGGTCGAGCTGACCGCGACTGCGGTGTTTCCCGACCAGACGAACCGCTTGTTCGAGGCCCCCTTGGGTGCCTCACAGCCCACCCTGGAGCTGGTCGACGCCGACGGGATGGCGACCCCTCTCGCGGGCGAATGGACCGACGAGGATGGCGTCCACCACGCTGTCGTCGAGCTTCCGAAGCTCCCCGATGGTGACTTCCTGATCCGGGGCGGGGTCGACACGCGGCTGGGTGGTGCGGTGGTCGAGTCGCCCGTGAGCTTCTTCGCTCCAGCCGTCGCGCATGTCCTCACCGACCGTCCCCTCTTCCAGCCAGGTCAGACCATCCAGGTGCGAGGCCTGGCCCTCTCCGCAGACGGGCTCACCCCCCTCGAGGGTCGGCCCGGCAAGGTGAGCGTGCTGTCCCCCGCCGGCGAGCTGCTCATGGAGGAGCGCCTGCAGACGGGCGACATGGGCGTGGTGGCCACCGACTTTCCGCTCTCCGCCAACGCGCCGTCGGGCCGCTACACCGTGCGCTGGCAGTCCGGGGCGGCCAGCGATGAGGTGGAGGTGCGGGTCGAGCCCTACACTCTGCCGCGGGTGGAGGTGGAGCTGTCCGGGGGAGCCCGCTGGTATGGGGTGGGGGACCGGCCGAGCGTGCGGGGGATGGTGCGGTATCGGTCGGGGGCACCCGTCGCGGACGCCATGGTGGAGGTCTCCTTGACCGGGTCTGGCTCCCGGTGGCCACTGCCACTCGACTGGCAGGCCACCCAGACCGTGCGCACCGATGCCGAAGGGCGCTTCGAGCGGCCTCTGGCGCCGGTCCCCGCGGACCTCGACGGGCATGGTGCCGTGCAGGTCGACGTCTCGGTGGTGGCCACCGACCCCGCGGGCGAGCGCACGAGTGGAGGCGGGCGGCTGGTGTTGTCGGCCGACCCCATCATCGCCCAGCTGGAGACCGAGCTCGACTCCGGCCTCGCGGCGGACTTCAACAACCGCATCTACCTGCGGCTCACCACCCCGGATGGGGTGCCTGTGCCCCAGGCCGAGCTGACGGTGTCCTCGGCCTGGGATGCCCACGATCCCGGTGTCCAGGCTGTCACCGACGCCGATGGGGTGGCCGCCCTCCAGCTCGACCCCGGCCAGCCCGTCACCCTCGTGCGTCCGCCCCTGCCTGTGCGCAGCCTCGGCGAAGACGGCCCCAGCGAGGTGCAGGTGAGTGGCCTGGTCGACCTGTTCACAGGCGACCCGGCCACGCTGCACGACCGCCTGGCCTTCGCGGCCCTCGCATCGAGTGTGCGGACCTGCGCAGTCCTTCCCCAGGGGCGCTTCGCCTTGCCCACGGTGGGTGTGCTCGTCGATGCCACCGGTGCTGTGGCGCGGGTGCTGCCCGACGACACCCTGGTGGGTGCGTGCGTGGCGCGGCAGGTCGCTCGGGAGCTGCGCCTCCAGCCCGGCCACAAGCGGCTTCTGCGGGTGAATTGGCGGCTGGAGAGGGCGTCCGGTGCGGAGCTTGATGAGATCGACCTCAGCGCCGTTCCCGAGCTTTCTGAGGGGGTCGAGGACAGCTTGCTTGCGGCCCGTCTGGTCGCCCGCGGCTGTGTGATCGACGAGACCGAGGCCGCTCCACTGGCCGCCGTGCTGCACTGGCGGGTGCGGCAGGGCCACCAAGGCATCGAGACCGACTGGATACCGACCGCCTCCGCGTCGGACGGCCTCGGTGGCGAGGCCCTGGCTTGCGTGGTCGATGCCTTCTCCGACCTGAGCCTTTCCAGACCGGCGGACCACGCGGCCGATGGGGTGCTGCGGTTGGCCGTCGTGCCCGGGTCCCGTCGAGGCGCCGCGGCTCGCTCCGAACAGGTCCTCTCGGGCTTCCGGCTGGCCATCTCGGCCACCGCCCAAGGGTCCTCCCTGGGCCGCACCACCCTCGATGCCCTTCCCGGCGAGGTGCCCGCCCTGCGCCTGCGCCCCGAGCGGTCGGTGCTGGCGGCCGGAGACCCCATCCAGGTCGCCGTGCTCCGAGGGCCCGCCTTCACGGGCGTGCTGCCGCCCGACGACCAGGACGTCGACCTGCGCCATGCCTCCGGCACCGTCGCCACCCTGCGCTGGTCGTCGGCGGACCGACAGCTCACCGGGGCGGTGCCCGACGGTGTGAATGGCCTGCTGTGGCTCGACTTCGAGGGCGTCCGCAGTGTGATGTATGTGCCGGTTCCCGCCCGGTTGTCGGTGGACGTCTCCTCCGAGCGTGCGGCCTACCGACCCGGGGAGACCGCGCAGCTGACGGTCACCACCCGCGCTGGCGGGCAGCCTCGGCCCGCAGGGGTGGCCTTGGTGGGCCTCGATGGTGCGCTCGGGCAGCTCGCCCCCCTGATGACCCCCGGGGACTTCGTGGGCCTGGGGGTGCGGGAGCGGGCGGAGGGGGAGGCCTTCGGTGCGTTCGATCCACTCGGCCTGGTGCGGGGTCAGGTGGCTGGGGAGCACGCCGCCCAGGCCGCTCTGCTGCGGTTGTCGCCCGGTCCGGTGCTGGATGGCGGGGCCCACCGCTCGCCGGGCGTCGCCACGGCCACGACGGCTCTGTCCCCCGAGGATGTGCGCTCCGAGGTGTTCTTCGCCATGTTGGGCGACGCACACCGTGCGGTTCGCTCCTGGGAAATGGAGGCCGCCGCCGATGCCCGCTTCTCGCCGGCCGACATGGTGCGGATCTGGGAGGCCCTCATCGCTGAGCGGCGTGCCCGGAACAAGCCCACATCCGATGCCTTCGGCAGAGAGCTCGCGCTGCACACCTTGCCCGATCCGCTGCTGGAGCTGGTCGACCCTCGGCTGCTGGTGGCCGACGCCAGCCACCTGCCCGAAGACGTCGAGCCTTGGATTCCCTACGTGCGCGGGAGGCAGCCATGACCGCGTCCAGAGCCCTGCCCCAGGCCCTCCTGGCCCTCCTCGCCCTCAGCGCGTGCGTCGACCCCGGGCCCTCCCTCACCTTGAGCGGCTTTGCGCTGGCCCCCGCCGACGACGCCATCGAGGTCCATCTGAGCGACTTCCTGGTGGCCGCGCCGGGTGCCGAGGCCGACTGTGAAAACGGCCGACAGCAGGTCGCCTTGACCTATGCGGCGGTCGAGGTGGGGCCGGCGTCGATCCGTCTGGGGGACACGGTGGAGCTGGCCCTGCCGGGTGGCCTGCTGGACCCCGACAACCTGCAGGGACAGAACATCGGGGAGCTCTACGACGCCTTGGCCGCGATGGCGGAGTCGACCAAGAGCGTGTCGGAGCGCGGCTGTGCAGAGTCCGCCTTCCCCGACGGCTTTCAAGGCCGCGTGCTGTTTGTCGTCCACCCCGACGCACCCTTTTCGGTGGTGCGCAGCGTGATGTACACCGCGGGGCAGGCCCAGTTTGGCGAGTTCAACCTGCTGGTCGACGACCCCGACCCCGTGTCGCCGGCGGACGATGCAGCCTGGACCGGTCCCAGCCCTGGCTACGGTCGCCGCGGCCAGATCCCCAGCCTCGGGCTCACCGCCGCAGGACTCGTGCTGTTCACAGCAGACGGCCCCGCGCTGGTCGGGCGCTGCCTGCGGTCCACCGCCTGCTCCGAGGCCGACGACTTCGACTGGAGTGGGGTCGTGGAGGCCCTGCTGGACCTCAAGGCCGTGGATCCGACCGAGGAGTCGCTCATCGTGGTGCCCGAGCCGGGCGTGGCGTGGTCGACGCTGGTGCGCGCCCTCGATGTCAGCCGCTCCCATGGCGGTCGGCGGCTGTTCTCGAGTGCGGTGATCGCCGGCGGTGCCAGCGGCCGAAACACCCGTCCGGCGCCGGTGCTCACCGCTCGCAGTGGGTGGTCTCGCAGCCTGCCCGCCAGTGCGCGCATCGCAGTCCACCGCTCGGTGCTGCCGGCCATCGGCCCTCCCGCGGAAGCCCGGTCCGACGCGAAGCCCCAGGAAGGTGTGAGCCGAGGCCGGGACCTCGAGCGCCGGGTCGCCGAGAAAAGCAGCTTGCTGGCTGTTCTCGGATCATCTGTCTCCAGTGCGGGCTCCGGTTCCCTCGGCGGGGTCTTCGGCGACGCGGGGCTGGCCGGTCATGCCGAAGCGCCGGCCCAGGCCAGCCTCCGACAGTGGTTTCCCGAGACCTTCCTGTTCGCCCCCCTCGTCCAGACCGCCGACGACGGCACGGCCACGGTGGAGGTCGAGCTTCCCGACCAGCTCACCCAGTGGCGAATCCTCGGACTCGCCCACGACCGCGACGGACGCCAGGCCGGCACCGTGGACCACCTGCTGAGCACACTGCCCGCCTATGTGGAAGTGCGTCCGCTCCCAGCCCTTCGGGTGGGCGACCGGGTGGATGTGCCGGTCCGCGTGGTCAACCACAGCCCCGACCCCCTGGTCAGCCGCCTGCTCGTGCGCACCCAGGGCGAGGCGATGCTGTCCACCGGCGTGGCCCTCGACCCCCATGGCGCCCAGGTGCAGGCCGTCGTCGTCGCGCCCGAGCAGCCCGGTCCGCTTCGTGTGACCGCCACCCTCGGCAGCCCCGACCACGCCCTCGACCAGACCGAGCAGGTGCTCGACGTCGTTCCCCGGGGTCGCCCACGCATCCACACCGTGGGCGGTGTCCTCGGGTCGCAGCGCACCTTGTCCCTCCCCCCGGCGAGCGCACCTCTGGGCGCTTCTTCCGCCGAGCTGGTGCTGCTTCCTGGTGGCCTGGGTGTGCTCCGCTGGGAGCTGTCGCGCATCGCTGGTCGTCCGGCCGACACCGCTGCGGAACGTGCGTATGTCGCTGCTCTGGCCTCCCGTTCCGCGTCCCTGGCCGCGGCTGCGGGGGTCACGACCGAGGCCTCCGAGCTTCGTCGACTCCGCCTGGAGGCCATCCAGGCCGTGGTGCCCGGCGCCCGGCGCCCCAGCGTCGTCGATGCACTCACCCTGCTTCGCGGACTGTCTGGACTCGAGATGCCCGCCGCCGCGTCCCTCTCCGAACGGCTCGTGGCGCGGATTGTGCGAGAACAGTCTCCAGATGGCTCTTTTGCTGCCGTTCTGGAGGTCTCCTCTCTCGACCGTTCGCTGGTGCTGGCGGCTGAGGCGGCCAAGGCCTGCGCCCCGCATGCGCCGGCGGTGGGCGAGAAGGTCCGGGGCTTCCTCGCGCGTCACGTCCACCGCATCCGCGACGCCCACACCGCCGCGGTGGTGCTGTCCAGCGGCCTTGTCGACCCCGCAGAACACGGTCCCCTCCTCGCGCTCGTCCGCGATGGCATCGACCGCAGACCCGACGGCTCTGAGGTGTTGGTGCCCGGGAGCCGCTCGGTTCGCCTCGATGGAAGCCAGCCGGGCTGGGTCGACGGGACCGCAGCAGCCGTCTCCGCGCTGCTTGCCGTGAATGCCGACGTGCCACCGGGTCTGCTCGATGCCTTGTTGAGCGCCCACGACCCGCAGCACGGCTTTGGAGACGCCCTCGCCGGCCTCTCCGCCTTGGAGGCTCTGTCGGCGGCCCTCGATGCGCCGCTTCCGGAGCAGGTTGCCATCGAGCTGCGCGCCGGTGAGCTTGTGGGACTCGACCAGACCGTGTCTCTGAGCGACCGCCCCACCGTCCTCGCCCTGCCCGAGCTGCCCCACGGCAGCGATGTCCCCTGGACCCTCACCGCCACCCCGCCGGTTCCGGGTCTCGCCTTCCAGCTGACGCGTTCCGACTGGTTGGTGCCCTCCACCGAAGCCGGCTCGGAGCGGCTGAAGGCCACGGTGCCCACCGAGGTGGTGTTGGGCGAGCGCTTCGAGCTGCAGGTTCAGGTGGCCGTCGCCGAGCCCCTCGAGCTCGAGGTGTCGTTGCCGGCCGGGGTTGACGCGGAGACCGATGGCCTGCTGGCCCTGGAGGGAATCAGAGCGGTCCACGCGGAGGCTGGGCTTGTGCGGGTGGAGGTGGACGGCAGAGCCCGGCTGCTCGACCTCCGGCTTCCTCTGGTGGCCACCTTGTCGGGAAGCCTGCAGTGGGGCGGGGTGTCCGTCGCGGGGTCGGGTGGGCGCGCGGATGCCGTGTCCGTGGGCATTCCGGAGCTGGTGGTGCGCCGCTGACCGAAGCTCCCTCTCCGCAGCGACCTCTCCGCAGCGACCTCTCCGCAGCTACTTTCCCATGCGGGGTTGGTCGAGCTTCCACTCCCCCTTCTTGTGGTCCCAGGTCACGGTGGTGGTGGGGTGGTCGGCGGACAGCGACAGCTTTCGGGTCATCGAATTGGGACCGGCCTTGAGCGAGAAGTCGTACATGCCGGCGTCGAGCCGGGTGTCGAGGGGGGACTCGCCGACCACCTCGCCGTCGACACGCACCGTGCAGGGGGTGGGCACACACTCGACCACGAGCCGGTAGCCGTCGAGCCTGGCGGCGGGCGGCGGGGGATCGGCGGGCTCGGGCTGGTCGGGGACGGTGCCCCGCATGGTGTCGGGACCGGGCTGGGCAAGAGCAGCTGCATCCGGCGGAGGGGGCGGAGGGACGGGTGCGGGCGCGGCAGCCAGCCCGTCGACGTCCTCCTCGACGGCATCTTCGCCCATGTCCCCGTCGCCCATGTCCCCGTCGCCCATGTCCCCGTCACCCAAGTCCTCGTCGCCCATGTCCCCGTCGCCCATACCGCCGAGGAAGGACGGCATCACCGCGTCCACCACATCATCGGACTCCGGGGGGGCCGCGGCGGCCAGAGCACCGTTCGGGCAGCCTTCGCCCCAGTCCTCCGCCTTGGTGAGCTCCGACCAGCGGGTGGACCAGTTGCCGTTTTCGCACTGCACCTGCACCAGGTGGCGTCCCTCTCGGAGCGCGTACTCCTCGCCTGGGACCGCGCCGTCGATGCGCACGGGGGCGTCGGGCAGCTTGAGGGCGGCCATGTCCACCTCCGGACGCTGCTTCACCTCACCGCACACCGCATAGAACATGTCGACCAACGCGCCGTCGCCGATGATCGACTCGTCGGGGTCGCTGCCGGGATGCACGAGGCAGGCCTGTCGGAGAGCGGCCAGCACGTCGTCCTGCTTGCCCCGGGCCTCATGGTAGAGCGCCTCGGTGAGGTAGCGGCGGCTCAACACCTCCGCCCGGACCAGCTTCTTCTTGTTGCCGAGGTGGTCGTCGAGCGTGCCGATGGCCTTCTTCGCGGTCTTCAGGTCGCCCGCTGCGATGGCGGCCAGTGCCTCGTCGCGGGGCCCGGCCCATGCGGTCATCGAGACCAGGGCGGCGGCGAGGGCGGTGAGCTGAGCGGTGTGGGGTCGCGCCATGGCGTTCTCCGGCAGAGCGAGGAGGGCGTGGGGCCCATGGGAGTCCGGCTGCGGCTCGCCACGGCCGCGGGAATCCAGAACCAGAACCATATGGGGATCCAGACCCTGCTGCCCACCCACAGCGAGGTTCGGGACGCCGCGTCGAGTAGCATTGCGGGGTCGCCCGAGTCAGGAGGTCGACGGAGTCATGCCCTTGCGTCGGTCCCTCCCCGAGCTTGCGACCGTGCGCACCCGCGTGTTGGTGCTGGTGGGACTGTTGATGTTCCTGGCCGGTCTGTTCACCGCGATGGACCTCGACCGCACCTGGCAGGCCGTCGCCGGCATCACGCCCTACGACGAGTGGCCCGAGCTCCAGGTGCGCCTGTCTGCAGTGCTGCGGATGCTGCGGAGCGTGTTGTGTCTGCTGCTGGTGCTTCAGGTCGGTCCTGGCATGCGGTTGCGCCCCAACGATGACGCCATGCTCACCGGCGCATTCGTGCTCGCGGTCACAGGCGACGCCTTTCTCATCTTTCGGGAGGGACACCCGCAGTGGTTCTTCCTGGCCGGTGTGGGCGCATTTCTGCTGTGCCACCTGCTGCTCACGGTGCGCCACCTGCAGGGCATCTCCGACGACCTCGACCGCCCCGGAGTGCGGCGCGGGCTCGTGGTCTCGGGGGTGGTCGTTCTCGGACTCAGTGTCGGGGTGGTCGCGGCGGCCCGGGCTGTGATGAAGCCAGTCCTCGATAGTGTCTACGTGGGCGTTCTCGGCCTCAGCCTGTGGGCTGCGGTCGGCGCTGCCATCCGGGCCGACGACACCGACTTTCCCAGCGCCAACCGGCTGCTCATCGCCGGTGGACTCGCGCTGTTCTGGCTGTGCGACATCAGCCTGGGGGTTGCGGCTCGAATGACGGCGGCGGAGGGACACACTCCGATGGCCCTCTGGATCGGCATGGTCCCCGACCTCACCTACTCCTGGGCCCTCATCGCCCTCGCCCTGAGCGGCTTTCGGTGGGACGTGCTGACCGGGCGTCCCCGTGACTATTCCAAGACGACGTAGTCAACGGCATACTCGCCGATATCACCGGTGCACTCTCCCAGGTTCTCCACCACCACCTGGTGGACACCGTCGACCTCCACATCGAAGCGGGTCGAGGGACAGCGGAAGTCCGTGGGCTCGAAGCTGCAGTCGAAGGCGTCGTCGGAGCGGGCCAGCTCGCAGCCATCCGGGCCGTTGACCCACACCTTTGGGTCGAAGGCGGTGTCGGCACCGATGGTGTCGACTGTGACGTTGATCTGGTCGCCTGCTGTCAGCTCGACGGTCCACACGTCGATCCCCGAGCCGTCGCAGGGGAGGGTGCTTGTGTTGGCAGAGGTGGACAGGCTTCCCGTTCCATTGTCCCCCGCCGACGGGCCACAGTGGGCGCCGAGGTAGGGCGTGTGCAGCTCGTAGATGGACTGGGAGACCTGCCAGGCACCGGCATCTGCCGAGCCGGTGAAGGTGCCGTAGGCATAGGTGCCATCGTAGGCGAGGGTGGTCCAATATGGACCCGGGTAGACGCCACCCCCGCTGGCGCTGAGGTCGTAGGAGACACCCACCATCAGCACATTGTCGATGATCTCCTCGCCGTAGTAGCCCGGGAGCGTGTAGGCCGCCCAGCCCGCGAGCCAGCCAGGCACGGTGCTGCCGTCGGACACGAGCGACAAGCGGGGGTCGAGCACACAGTCGGCAAGGCCCCCGTCGTCGGTGACCGTGGCGGTGTCGAGGGCGAAGAGGAAGTCGCAGTCGGCACAGTCGTCGGTGGACAGAGTCGCGGAGAACGAGATGGTGGCATCGCAGGCGGTCACGCCCAGCCACCGCTCCGTGTAGGTCAGCTCTCCGGTGAGGGTGCCGGCGTCGGTGGTGTAGGTGGCGTCGACCTCGGTCAGCCGGTCGTCGCCGATGTCGGCGTGGTCGTCGGCCAGAAGCAGCATGGTGGGCTCGCCCTCACCCTCACCTTCGCCCTCACCTTCGCCCTCACCTTCGCCTTCGCCTTCGCCCTCACCTTCGCCTTCGCCCTCACCCTCACCCTCGCCCTCGCCCTCGCCTTCGCCAGAGTCCCGTTCATCGGGCTTCTCGACGTAGCAACCAGCCAGCAGAATGCAGATGAGCGCGCGGACCATGGACACCTCGGTGCTCCACTCTGTCACATCGGATGGCCATCCTCTTCTGCCATGGCGGTGCGGAAGGCTTCGAGTCCGCATTCGTCCGTTGGGTCGAAGCGCGCGTCGAGCAGGCTCACCGCCACGATGCGGTCGGGACGGAAGTTCCGGAAGGCGTGCCGCAGCTCACACCAGGCCGCGAGGGTCCAGCGGGTGCCCCAGAAGTACAGGCCGAGGGGCCGCAGGGTGCGCTGCGTCGGCACGCCCATGGCATCGGCATAGTCGACGACGACCTTGCGCTGCTCGGCGATGGCGGACCGCAGCAGCGACAGGTTCTTGCCAGCCGTCTTGCTCCAGTTGGTGGGTCGACTGAACAGCACCGACTCGTCCATGGTGCGCGCCAGTGGACCGGGCATCGCGCCTTGGACGCGCTGCACCGCCGAGTTGGCTGCCGCTGCCAGCTCGGGGTCGGCCCAGGTGGACACCATCCGGGCCCCCAGCACCAGAGCCTCCAGCTCCAGGGGAGAAAAGGTCATGGGGGGCAGGTCGACGCGGTGGGCCAGCCGGTAGCCGACCCCCGCCTCGCCTTCGACGGGCACACCGGCATCCTCGAGGTCCCGCACCGCTCGGTAGACCGTGCGGGTGGACACGCCCAGCTCCTCGGCCAGCTCGGCGGCGGTGGCCACCCGACGGGCACGAAGGAGCTGGACGAGGCGGAGGAGGCGGTGGGCACGGCGCATGGTCGGAGTCTACCCACCGGTGGTGGGTCAGGCTGCGTGAGGCTGGGACAGGCCGATGGGATGGCCCTCGGGGTCGGCGAAGACGGCGATGCGGGTGTCGGGCAGGCTGGTGGGGGGGACGAGGACGGTGCCTCCGTTGGCCGTGGCCCGCTCCAGGTAGGCCTCGAGGTTGTCGACGCGCACATAGAAGGTGGTCCAGCCGGGCCCCTGGGGTGCCTGGCCCACCCCGCCGGGAATGCCGGACTGGTCGCAGTCGGTGATGCCGTAGGGGCCAGCGGGGGTCTCGTTGGCGACGAACTTCCAGCCGAACAGCTTGTTGTAGAAGGCCTGCAGGGCGGCCTGGTCCTGGCCGAGAACTTCGAACCACTCGATGGTGGGGGTGGACATGGTCGTTTCCTTTGCTGGGGCCGCCGGGCATCGGCAGCCGCCCCCGCGCTCACCGGCGGGGCACACCCAAGGTGCTTCCTTCTGCTGACAGAAAGTGGCAGGAGGGTGGAGGTCGACGAAGGCTGCTGACAGCCCGTGTCAGGGGGCCAGCTCCGGGCAGCCGTCCGTCTCGGTGGGGGACAGGGTCCACCGAGTCGGTCCGTCCTGCGAATCGCTGTCGCCGAGAATGGCCTGTACCTGGCTGTAGTGGGACGGATCATGCAGCACCACGCTGCGAAAGCCGAGGGTCCACAGTCGTCCCTCCTCGGTCTGACGGCAGGCCTCCGAAGACCGGCCTTGGCCGCTCATGTTGCCAGCCAACACGCTGTGCCGTGTCAGGAAGTCGGGTCTTGGGGTGCTGGGGGAGAGGCTTGTGGCCACGCCTGCACGCCAACGTCCCACCAGCACCCTGTCCGCGAGTGCCTGTTGGTGTGCGGCCTGCTCCGGCTCGGCGGCGCCGCGGGGCACCAGGTCGACCACCGGCCCGTTTGCAGGCAATGGCGCTGGCCAGGCCACGCGCGGACCCGGTCCCACCGCCATCGCTGTGAGGCCGATGCCGGTCAGCGCGACCAGGGCCCCGCGGCGCCGCCCCTGCACAGCCCAGGCGAGGCCGATGCCCAGGGGAAGGGCCGCCAGGTGCGCGATGCGGGGCCAGCCGTGCAGGCCGCGCAGTGGCGGCACGACGTGCATCACCAGAGCCCATGGCGACCACCAGTCCTGTCCCATGAGCGAGATGGCCGGCCCGGCCGAAGCGAGGAGCATCACCGTCCCCAGCAGCCACCAGCGGCGCCGGCCGAGCACCGCCAGCCACAACACCGGGGCCACCGCCGGTCCCAGGTCGCCGGTCCCCTCACCGGGAAGGCCGGTCAGCAGACCACTCACATCCGTCCCCAGCGGACGACCCTCCAGGGGCGAACCCACCGCCGTCCGCGCCAGCCACCAGGGGTCCGCTGACAGCTGCGTGGCCAGCATCGGCACACACAGCACCGCGCCACCGAGCCCGATCCACACCAGACGACCCACCTGGGCCCGGTTCTCCAGCAGCATCCACGCAGCCGCCAGCTGCCACGGAAGCAGCAACAGCAGCGGACCCCAGCCGCCATGCGCCATCACCGCCAGCGACAGAGCCGCCAGCCCCAGGTCTCGGCGACTCCCCCGCACCGCCCCGTGCACCGCCGCGAGGTGGGCCGGCCACAGCATCAGCGGCCACAGCTCGCTGCGACCAGATGCCAGCCAGCCGCCAAGCAGCCCCGGACCGAGCACCCAGGCGCCCACCAGCACCAGCCCGGCGAGGCGGTCGAGGCCGAGTCTCCGGCTGAGTGCCGTGGCGCCCAGAGCACCCGCGAGGAACCACGCCGACAGAGTGAGAGTCCAGGCATGTGTCGTCGAAAACAGCGTGAACAAAGCAATGTTCGCGGGGTCCACGAGATCGGACCGCCAGCCTGCCGGCGCCCCCACCAGCTCCGTCACCCGCAGGAAGGGACCATGGGTGAACAGTCCCTCCGCGGCCACGGTCAGGCCCCAGGCATGCGCCACCGCCTCACCAGAAGCAGCCCCCACCAGCTCACCCTGGAGCACAGCCGGGCCAGCCCCCCAGGCCACCGCGAGCAGTCCCACCACCAGCCCCCAGGACCATGGCAACGGCGTACGGTATCGACAAGGCGACATGGGCTCCGGCGCGGGCAATGGAGTAGGCTGCGGCCATGCTGCTGGCCTTCCTCGAATGGTACTACGGCATCGACTGGCACCGCTTGCGGCGGGGAGCCGTCGAGGTCGCCGTCGTCACCGCCGTGTACCTCGCGCTGGCCTGTGCGCTCACCTGGCCCACCATCATCCACCTCGACAGCGTCATCCTCGGCGGCGGCGAGCTGGGCGGCTGGATGTGGCGCACCTGGTGGCACAGCCAGGAAGTCGACGCCATCGGCCACACCGACCTGGGCCTCTTCGACCGCCTGTCGATGCTGTTCTCCCTCGGACGCTACCCCGAGACCGGAAACATCCTCGACGTGCTCCTGCTGAGCTACCCCCTGGAGAGCTTGTTCGGCCCCATCACCGGCCACAACCTCAAGGTGCTGCTCATCCTCGTGGGCAATGGGGTGTGTGGCTATGCGCTCGCCCGCTCCCTCACCAACGGCCGCACGCTTGCATTGGCCGCGGGTGCCCTGGCCATCGTCAACCCCATCGTCATCCAAGACATCAACAAGACCGGCCTTCGACAGGTCGTGCTGTGGTGGTTGCTGCTGTACCCCGTGTTTCTCACGCGAGCCTGGCGCACCGGCGGACGCGTCGCGGGCATCGCGGCCGGGGCCTGCTATGTGGCGGTGGCGGCCTTCTATTGGTTCTATGGCCTGTTTGCGGCCATGTTCACCCTGCTCTACGTCGGCTGGCTCTGGGGCCGGGACCGGGTGCCGTGGCGGCGGGTGGCCCGGTGGGGTCTGCCGGCCGCGGTCACCGTGGTGGTGGGTGTCTTCATCTTCTTGAGCCCCTATCTGTCGAGCGGCGGAGAGGACACCGGCGGCGGCGGTGTGGCCAAGCTGCCCGAGCTCACCTTCTTTCTTCAGTTCCCCGGCTACGACACCATCGCCAGCGCCCCTCTGCGGCCCACCAACTACCGTGAAAACGTGCTGTCGTCTCTGCACCGAACCATCGAGTCGGCCTGGCCCATCGACTACGTGATCAATCCCAGGCACGGTGTTCTCGCGCTTCCTGCCGTGGCATTCCTCTTTGGCGTGCTCCCCGCTTTCCGCCGCCGGGAGGCCTGGGGCTGGCTCGGGGTCTGGACCGTCTTCTTCGCCGGCACCCTGGGCCCCTACCTCAAGCTCGGCGCGCTGAAGGACACCTCCGAGGTCGTCATGTTCGGCGACTACGTTGTGCGCCTGCCCTATGCGCTGATGTTCCAGTTCGTGCCGGGCATGTCGCGCATGTTCGCGCCCTACCGGATGGGCGCGATGGTGGTCGTGGCCTCGGTGGCCTTGCTTGCGTTGTCTCTGCACCCCGTGCGCCGGTGGCCGCGGCGCTTCCTGGGCCTCGGAGTGGGACTGGCCATCGCGATTCAGCCGTTCTACCGCTTCGACCTGGAGGACGAGTCTCTCGGCGAGGACTCGGGGGGGCCGGCCATGTGGCGCGTGCCCACCCAGGTGTCGGCGATGAAGGTGCCAGAGTTCTACCAGAAGCTCGATCCCAAGGGCTGGGAGGGCATCATCGAGCTTCCGAACGAGCAGCAGCAGGACCTCATCTGCGCCTACCAGTCGGTCCACCGCCGCAAGGTCTACCGCTCCTGGGCCACCCGCCCGGCCATTCCGCCTGAGCTGCGCACGAAGGGGGGTGGTCCCCCCGCCCAGCGCCTGCGTTGGCTGGCCAAGGCCGAGCCCCGCAACGACCCCACTCAAGAGGCCTTCACCGAGCTGTCCCGCGATCCCATGGTCGCCGACGAGCTGGTGGCCTCCCTCACCGACGACGCGCTCGCCAAGGTCATCGAGAACGGCGACTACCGCTACCTTGTCGTCCACGAGCGGGGCTACTTCCTCCTCGACCCTCCCCGCGGACCCGCGCTGTATCGACATGTGGTGCGCCTTCTCACCGACCGCCTGGGCGTGGAGCCCGAGGAGGTCACCGAGCTCGAAGCCTTCGACTGGCCGGGGCGGGCCAATCAGTTCCCCGACGGTCCCGCCTGGATTCCGTGGGCCAGCCGCGAGGTGCAGCTGCCGACGCAGGAGATGCCCCAGCGTTACTTCATGTCGGTCTTCGACCTGTCGGAGTGGAGTGGGGCCGAAGAAGGTGCGGAGGAGGGCGTTGTGGAGGACGGCACCCCGGACGCCGAGGCCGGGGCAGACCTGTCGGAATAGCGGCTCGTCCGAGCTTGCATTGGGCGGAGATGGACACGGGGGAAAGGCGTGCTACCGTGCGTCATGCCCGCTCGCAGCAGTGTCGATGTCCAGGTCCGTCCCGAGGCCGCGCCTGCCTCTGCGCCGATGCCGCCGCGGGTGGACACCCTGCGCGACCCCCTCACGGGCTCCGCCATGGCCTCCACGCCGATCCAGCGCATCAAGGCGTCGGGTGGCGGGCTGATGAAGGGGGCCAGGCTCTACCAGTCCACGGCGCACGCGGTGCCGGGTGGCCTCGTCTGGTACCAAAAGGGCGACAAGGTCGACCGGGGCAGCAACGTCGACCGAGCGGGCACGTCCCCACACTGGGCGGAGTCGGGGGGCAAGCGGTTCCTGCTGGTCACGAAGCAGGGGGAGGCCCAGCAGAGGCTCGTGGGGAAGGACCGTCTCACGGGCGCACCGCCAGATCCGGTGCACGGTGTGAATGCCTGGATCATGCGGCGCGGTGGTGCGCTCACCATCTTCAACGAGGCTGCACCCGGCACGGTGGCGGCCCAGAAGGCCGAGTTCGAGAAGCTCCGCAGCGACAACGGCGCCCTGGCGGTGGAAATCGACCTGTCCATCGAGGAGGGGGTGTCCTTCGACGCCTTCCAGATGGGCTTCCAGCAACTCAAGCAGGCGGACATGCGGAGGCGGGCCGATGCTGTCGCTCAGAACACCCTCCATCCCACTGTTCCCAAGCCTCGCTCCCATGGCCGCGCCACCACCTTGGTCCATGCGCACCCCTCTGGTGGGCCGCCTGTGCCGCCAGCGCCCGATGCGCCGGCGAGTGCCCGTCTCAACGCAATGCTGGCCACGGCCTCCGGAACGGGTTCACCATCCTCCCACTGGGTGTCCGCCCAAGGCCCCGCGGCCGACCCCACCCACACGCCCGCCCCCCCGGTGTCGGTGTCGCCGCCCAGGCCCCACCCCACGCCCACGACCACCGCTGCGTCCTCCGCCCCCTTCCTGGTCCGGCGCAATCCCCCGCAGCCCGGCTCGCAGCAGTCCACGGTGTCGGTGACCCAGAGCCCCGCGCGCTTCGCCCTCGACCTGTCGTCCGACAAACCCCCGGCGATGTCCTTGGCCCGTCCGAGCAGTGGACGGCGGCCTCCCCGAGAGAAGGTGCCGGTCGTCACCGCCACCACGTCTGCAGCTGCGGTCCCAGACGAGCTGCCGCCTCCGATGAGGGCCACCACCGCCTCGTCGTCGGTCGCGCCAACGCCTTCGGTGCGGGAGCGGATGATGCGCGAAGGCGTGTTGGGCGCTCCAGACGCCTGGGTGCCGGGCACGCCGGTCATGGCTCCGAAGACGGCGCTTTGGAAGCGTGTGCAGGGGGCCTTCGCCATCGGGGCCTTTCGGCAGCTGCAGCGGGAACAGCTCGGTGCGCAGGAGACGGCCATTCAGGACAACGCGGGGGTCGTCGGCACGGGGGCCGATGCGGCAAAGGCGGCCGCTGCCCGCACGGAGGCTCAGCTCGATGGGGAACAGGGCATTCGCAAGTTCCTCGACGGAACCTGTGGGGGCGACTGGTTCCGGGCCGTGGCGATGTACAAGCGCTTTGCCGCCAATGCGAAGAAGCCCGCCGAGGAGCAGCAGGATGGTCCCTCCCTGAGCGTCGACGGGATGACCCGCCTGCTGAACTACCGCGACTACGCCACGGTCTCCAAGTCCAATCCCCGGTCCACCCTGAAACAGACCGCAAAGCTCCTCGACGCCCGCCTCGCTGCGCTGGGCATGCCTGCGGAGACGCGTCGTCCCTTCGACTGGTACGCGCCGGGCAGCACCGAGCCCACCTCCGACATCGACGTCACCCTCATCGGCGACGGTACCGAGCTGGCCGTTCCCATTGCCAACACGCTGTTCCGAAAGGAGTTCAAGCGCGAGCCCGGCGTCTACTTCGACGTCAACTTCTACGCCGAGAACTTCATGCCCACGCTGTCTGCGAAGGGCCTTGCCGAGAAGATGACCGTGGCCACCGGGGAGACCAAGCAGAGCAAGGGACGCGACACGCTGCCGCCGGGCTCGTTCCCGGTCACGCTGCAGACTCCAGGTGCGATGGCCGAGGACTCCGATGAGGAGGCTGTCTACGCAGCGGCCCAGGTGATGAAGGGGGTCGACGGCGATGTGGAGCTCTGGGGACGCTACCGGAAATCGAGGGAGCTGGGGGCCAACGATGATGGCCGCACAGCCGCACTTCTCGACAAGGCCGAGGGGGTCTGGCGGGCGCGGCAGGAGGCAGTGGCGCAGCAGAAGGAGGTCAACCGACGCAGCACGCTGCCGTCCTTCGAAGGCGCCCAGGACGAAGCCTCCCGCACCCTCGACGCCCAGATGTGGGCCGAAGACGAGCTCTACGAGCAGCAGCTGTCGAAGCTGTTCGACCTGCGGCAGGCACTCGAGGCGGCCCAGAGCGCCGGCAAGCCCGCCCCCGAGCTGGACCGCATCCGACGCAGCATCCGCACCGCCACCCACGAGTCGATGCTCTACGCCAATGAGGCCTACCACACCGATGCCGCGGTGGTGGGCGTTGTCGCCAACAAGCAGATCCTGTCCCAGCAGTTCGACCTCGGACGGGACAAGTACACCGCGCGCAGCGACAAGGGGCCCGCGCCCAAGACCCACCGCATCGCCCTGACTCCGGCGGAACACCACGACATGTTCACCGAGCAGGTGGGCCGCATCCTGCTGGAGGTCAAGCACCTCGAGCATGGCGGCTCCGTGGACATGGAGAAGGTGCTCATCAAGGTGGGCAAGTACCTGCACCGGGCCATGAACGCGGCCAAGCACCTGGAGCGGGCCGTCGGATCGGACAAGGACACCTCGAAGACGCACCGCGAAGCGGCGGTGGCCTGGGTGGAGAAGAAGAAGGGACTGGTGCGCAAGCCCGGCGGTGCGGCTCCGGCGGAGGACACCTGGGGGACGTCGACCGAGCAGCTGCGCGCCACCCTGATGTTCTGGGTGACCGAAAATGCCAGGCTGCTGTCGACCTGGAAAAAGGCCCAGCACTGAGCCGCTGCGTCTGCGGAGCCCTCGTGACCGATGCCATCCGCCTTGCAGCCGTCGGCGTGTGCTACGCGCTCCCAGATGGCCGGTCCATCCTCGAAGGCCTCGACCTCGAGGTGCCAACGGGACGCCTCGGACTCGTGGGCCGAAACGGCTCGGGCAAGTCCACTCTGCTCGACCTGCTGTCCGGCTCGCGGTCCCCCACCGGCGGTCGCGTGGTCCGAACCGGCCGCATCGCGGTCCTCTCGCAAGCCCCACCGCGCCAGGACGCCGGCAGTGTCGCGCACCTGCTGGGCGTCGCCGAGCGGCTCGAGGCGGTTCGCAGGCTGGAAGGCGGAGACTACGATGATGACCTGGTAGACGTCATCTGCGACGACTGGGAGGTGGAGTCACGCGCCCGGCTCCTCCTGTCCCGCCTGGGCCTCGGGCACCTGTCCCTCGACCGCCCGCTCCACTCCTTGAGCGGCGGCGAGGCCCGGCGGGTCGCGCTGGCCGGCGCCATGCTGGCCGAGCCGGACTACCTGCTGCTCGACGAGCCCACCAACCACCTCGACATCGACGCCAGGGCGCGCCTCACCGAGGTGCTGGGGGCCTGGCAGCGGGGGCTTGTGGTGGTCAGCCACGACCGTCGGCTCCTCGACCACATGGGCCACATCGCCCACCTGCGCGACGGCCGGGTGCACCTCTACGGCGGCAACTACAGCCACTTCGAGGCCTGTCGTGCGGCTGAGGTGGCGGCAGCCAGACGTGCCATGGAGCGCGCCGAGCTCGAGCTCAAGCGGGCGCGCCGACAGGCCCGGGAAGAAGCGGACAAGCACGCCCGCAAGGCGGCCCGTGGGGTGCGCAGTCGGTCGACCGGCTCCCAGCCGAAGATGGTGCTCAATGTGAAGAAGGCCGCCAGCGAGCGAAGCGGCGCGCGGCTGAAGCATCGCACCGATGCCGAGCTGGCGCAGCGGGAGGCCCGGCTCCAACACGCCCGGGCAGGGCTGGCCGATGACGGCAGCGTGCGGGTCGACCTGGGTGGCACCCGCGTGCCTGCGGGCAAGGTCGTGCTGGAGGCCACCGATCTGACGTGGACGGCGCCAGACGGCAGCTTCACCCTCGGTCCCCTGGACCTGTTGGTGCAAGGGCCCGGGCGCATCGGCATCGTGGGGGCCAATGGCAGCGGCAAGTCCACCTTGCTTCGGCTGCTCCTCGGCACCCTCGCGCCGACCGCTGGACGGGTGAGGCGGGCCCCGTTGCGCTGGGCGCTGCTCGATCAGCACACCGAGATGCTGCGGGCAGACGTCAGCCTCTTGGCCAACCTCCAGCACGCCTGCCCCGACCTCGGGATCTCCGAGGCCCGCTGGTGGCTCGACCGCTTCCTGTTTTCTCGCTTCGAGGTGGACAAGCCGGCGGGCGTGCTGAGCGGCGGGGAACGGATGCGCGCGGCCCTGGCGTGCATCCTCGCCGGTGCGGTGCCCCCTCAGGTGCTCGTTCTCGACGAACCCACCAACGACCTCGACCTCGACACCGTGGGCGTGGTGGCCCGTGCTCTGCGGGACTTCGAGGGGGCGCTGCTGTTGGTCACCCACGACCTGCACTTCCTCGATGACCTTGGCGTGGCGCGCCGGCTTCGTCTCGTCCGGAGCGGTCGGGAGGCCCTGGTCGACCGAACCGACTGAGCACACGACTGCTTCCGCCCCTCGGACGGTGGCGCAGCGGGTGTGTGGAGTGGCTGGCGCCGCGTCCGAGCTTCGTCCGGAGTCCCCACGCCTGCACTGTCGCCGCATCTGCCGATCTCGTCGTGGTGGGGGTGCTCTTGACACCGGCCCCCGCGGGATGGATCGATGGTGCCCCGTTGGCGGTCGACCCGACTGTCAGCTACGGGGCGCCTGCCGACTGCGCTGCGTGCTCGGACCCGGATGCACCATGACGTCCTCCCACTCTCCTGATGCCACCTCTTCGTCGTCGCGGCGTCGCGCCACCGCCCGGTGGTCGTTCCGCGTCGGGCTGCTCGCCCTTGCTTTCGGGCAGGTCGCGGGGGTCACGGCCACGAAGAGCACGGTCCACTTCGCCCAGGCCGAGCAGGCCCTGGCCCAGGCCCGCATGGTGGAGGCCGAGACCTGGGCCCCCTACATGTGGACCCGCGCCAACGAGACCATGAAGAAGAGTCGCGAGGAGTGGGCCTACGCCGACTTCGGCACTGCCGAACAGCTCGCCCTCGAGGCCATCGAGCTTGCCGAGCGGGCCACCCGGCGGGCGCAGGAGAACAAGGCGAAGGGTGTGCTGCCCGGCCAGATGCGCGAGCTGCCGAAGGCCGTCGAGCCTGCCCCGGTGGTCGAGCCCCCGGCTGAAGGCGACAAGATCATCGACTTCGACAAGCCCATCATTCCCGAAGTGCAGCCCGGCGCGGTCAAGCCCGACGACGCTGCCCCCAAGGACACCGAGCCCACCCCCTGGGGCGGGTGAGGGGAGACTTCGTGACGACCCTCCGCGCGACACACCCTCGCTCGACTCTGTCCCTCGGCGCGATGCTGCTGGTGGGCCTGCTCGCAGGCTGCGCCAAGCCCGCTCCAGTGCAGGACTGGGACGCCCAGCTCACCAAGGACCTCGAGTTCTCCCGCTCCGACCGCTGGGCCATGCAGTGCGCCCCCAGCGAGCTCGCCATGGCGGAGACCCACCAGTCCTTCGCCATGCTGGAGTTCGAACAGGGCGACGCCCGTGAGGCCGAGCGGCACCTGTCCATCGCTCGGGAGAACATGGCCATCGCGCTCGACAAGGCCGACCAGTGCCGTCCCAAGGACCGCGACGGCGATGGCATCGAGGACCACCTCGACCAGTGCCCCGACGACGCCGAGCTGGTCAACAACTACAAGGACGACGACGGCTGTCCCGAGAAGGACGACGACGCCGACGGCGTCTTCAACGACGCCGACCGCTGTCCGACCGACCGCGAAGACCCCGACGGCTGGGAAGACGACGACGGCTGCCCCGACACCGACAACGACGCCGACGGCCTGCTCGACATCGCCGACAAGTGTCCCAACGAGCCCGAGGACCTCAACGGCTACCAGGACGAGGACGGCTGCCCCGAGGGCAATGCCGACCGCGACCTCGACGGCGTCTTCGACTACGCCGACAAGTGCCCCGACGAGCCCGAGAACGTCAACGAATACCTCGACGAGGACGGCTGTCCCGACGTCAAGCCCGACAACATCCGGGTCACGGCCGACCGCATCGAGATCCAGGAGAAGGTGCTCTTCTCCACGGGCCGCAGCCGCATCCTGCCGGCCTCCTACGGCATCCTCAACTCCGTGGCCCAGGTGCTCCGCGACTACCCGAGCATCAAGGTGCGCATCGAGGGCCACACCGACAGCCAGGGCTCCGAGTCGCTGAACAAGCGCCTCAGCCAGCAGCGCGCACAGGCCGTCTTCGACTACCTGTCGGCCCAGGGGATCCAGGGCTCGCGGATGTCGCCGGAGGGCTTCGGTGAGGAGCGTCCGATCGACACCAACCGCACGTCGGATGGCCGGGCGAACAACCGGCGGGTGGAGTTCCACATCACGGATAAGTGAGGAGGCACGGCCCGAGCACTGCGAGGGCATCGACCGCAGGGAGATAGTGCCGACGCGGTAGGACTCCTGTCCGGTGGACTTCCCGAGTCGTCCCGGCACATCCACCGACCGGTTCGACTCCGGGGCACGGCCCGAGCACTGCGAGCGCGAACGGCGAAGCCGTTCAGGAGGCCCGCGGTAGGACTCCTGTCCGGTGGACTTCCCGAGTCGTCCCGGCACATCCACCGACCGGTTCGACGCAGGGGCTGGATAGACTGGCGACTGTGACGGCGTGGTGCTGTGACGCTCCACAGCCGGGCTGGATAGACCGGCGACTGCCTCCGAGTCCTTGCCCATGGCGTCCACCACCCTGCTGATGTTGCCCGGCATGGACGGCGACGGCCGCCTGTTCGACCGCTTTCGCCGCGTCGTCGCCGAACGGTCGACGCTCGAAGTGGTGGTGGTGTCCCTCAATCCGGCCGCTCTGGCGTCCTATGATGCGGTCGCGGCCGTGGTGCGGTCCCGTTGTGCGGCGCTGGGTCCGGTCGTGCTGGTGGGCGAGTCCTACTGTGGTCCCGTTGTGGCCCGCCTGTGTGCCGACCCTCCGCCGAACCTGCAGGCTGGCGTGATGGTGGCGTCTTTCCCGCGCTCGCCGGTGCCGGGTCCACCGGAGCTCCTACGGCCGGCTGCCCGATTGGCCTTGCTCCACCCACCGCCCGCCTTGTTCGTGCGCCTTGTGCTCACCGGACTGGATGCGGATGCCGCCCTGGTCGCTGCGGTGCAGTCCGCCATCGCGTCCGCGCCTGCGGACCTCCTCCTGGCCCGTCTCGACGCCATCTTCGAGGTGGATGTGCGGCCCCGGCTCGCTGAATGTCAGGTCCCGCTTCTCCACATTCGGGCCACCCGCGACCGACTGGTCTCCAGGCGGAGGGCGGCAGAGATCTCCACCTGCTGTCCCACCGCTCGGGTGGTCGCGCTCGAGGGCCCGCACCTGCTGCTCCAGACCCGCCCCCGGCAGGTCCACCAAGCCATCGCCTCCTTCATCGAGGGGCTGCAGCACGCCTGAGCCGGAGGCCTGGCCAGGGGGCCGGGCCGGCGTCAGGCGACGTCCATCGATGGCCTTGGCCTGGCCCCACCCCACGCCGCCAGCAGGCTTTGGACCGTCCCTACCTGGGATAGCGTAGACAATGGCCTCCCCCCCCCGAGCCCGTGGCGCCCGGCTGCCCCGGTGGACCCGAGACCCTGTTGTGTGGAGCGCCAGCCTGGCCGGCGGGCTGCTTGCGGTGTGGGCATTGCGCGCGGTGTTGGCCGACCCCCTGCACACTCTCTGGGGGCAGAGCATCGATGCCGTGCATGCGATGTGGGTCGTGTGGTGGCTTCCCCAGGACCACTCTCTGCCCTGGGTCGATCATCCCTATGGCAGCTCCGGTGCCATCTTGCCGCCACTGGGGATGGCCATGGCCGCGCAGCTTGGAGCCTTCACCACCCCGGCCTTCGCCTACTCCGCACTGTGTCTGGGCAGCATCGTCCTCGACCTCGTGATGCTGGGCATTCTCACGGCGAGGGTCAGTCGGAGCCCGCGTGCGGCTGCGGTGGCGCCTCTGCTGTTCCTCACCGCCCGTCCCGTGCTTGCCCAGGTGGCCATGGGGAACCCCGAGAGTGTGTCGGTGGGCTGGCTGTGTGCTGGCGTGTGGGCTGGCCTCGCCTGGTCCGACCGGCCCTTTTCGCATCTCAGTCCGGCGCAGACCTGGGTGAGGGAGGGCGCCTGGAGCCTCGGGGTCGGCACGCTGTTCGCCATCTCCGTCATCGAGAATCCCTACACGCTCGTGCCCGGTCTGGTGGCTGCCCTGGTGCTCGCGGCGCGGCGCCTGCGTCGACCCCGTGGAGTACAGGCGACTGCGCTTGCGGCCGTGGCGGGGTTCGTCCTCATTGGCTGGCGGTTGTGGGCGGTCGGCGGACGGCCGGGCGGCACCATCCTCCCCTATGACCGGCTGCGGTGGATGGGACTGGAGTGGCAGCTCTACGACACCCAGACGCTCTACGTGCAGCAGCTCATCTGGCCGGGTGCGATGCCCGAGCTGGGCGCGGTGCAAGAGGCCGTGGCCACCATGGGCGCGCACCACTTCCTCGGCTTCACGTTGATGGCGCTGGCGGCGGTCTCGGCGGGCCGTCGCACCCGGGTGTGGCTCGTGGCGGCGGCGGTGGCCATCCTGCTCGCCCTCGGATCGGCGCCCCTCGGCAATCCCGGGCCACCGGGGCTGTTCGTGGGGCTCAACCAGCTGCTCTCGGCCGTCATCGCGCCCATTACCCAGCCGGAGCGCTTTCTCGTGTTTGCCGTGCTGGCCCTGAGCATCTGCGCCGGCCTGGGAATGGTGCGCCTGGCGCGGCGCCTCCGCCCCGACCTCCAGACCGTCGCCTGGCTGGGACTGGTCGGCCTCGTCACCGCCGAGGCCCTCGCCTGGGGCGGCCCCGCCATCGCGGTGCCCACTCTGTCCACCCGCCCGTATGCCTGTCTCGGCGAGCTTCCGGATGGCGCCGTCTACACCTACCAGGACACCCGCGTCCCCGGCTTGCAGTCGGCGGGAGGCATGTTCCTCCAGACCATCCACCACCAGCCGGGCACCCACCATGGCCTCAGCGGCTGGTCCGAGACCGACGACACCCTGAAGCTCGGCAAGCTGGTCGACAAGCTCCATGGGTCCCTGCTCCACCACCAGGATGCCCGGGCGCGCAACCTCCACCTGCGCGACCTGCGCTGCTACGGAGTACAGTGGGCCCTTGTGCCGTCCTCCAAGGTGTGGCCGGCTGCAGAGCCCGTTGCCCGTGCGTGTGGAGATTGGGTGGTCGTCCCCCTCCAGGATCTGTCGCTCAGCCCCTGCCACGCCACCTTGTCGGCCGATGGCACCTACCGCACGGTCGTGGGCGAGGTGGTCGAGTGAGGCGGATGGGCCGGCTCTGGGCGGGCGTCCTCGCGGTGGCCTGTGGGGGAGGACCCCCGGTGGTCGTGGCGCCATCCATCGAACAGGACACCGTGGTAGACAGCAATGTCGACGATTCGGACGGCCTCCGGGACACCGGGCTCGTGGCCGCCGGAGACGGGTCGCTGTCCTCCCCCGCGGGCCTGTTGTCGCCGAGGGCGTGGGTCACCCGGGCGTCGCTCGACCTGCGGGGGGTGCGTCCCTCCGCTGCGGAGCTGTCAGCCGCAACCGACGATGCCGCCGCTGCGGAGCTGGTCGACGGGTTTGTCGACGACCCGCGCTTCGGTATCCGCATGGCGTGGGTCTACAACGATGTGCTCCACACGGGCGTGTGGTTCGACAACTCTCTGTTCCGGGTCTTCCCCGAGATGACCCCCGAGCAGGGCCGCGCCGCCGGCTTCGCGCCCCTCGCGCTCGTGGAGGACATCGCCTCCCGCGACCGCCCCTGGACCGACCTCGTCACGGCCACTGAGTTGCCCCACAATGACGTCGTCGCGAGCTTTTTCGGTGTGCCTGGCACCGGCTCGGGAGACGCCTGGGTCCTCGCGCCTGCCTGGGATGACCGTCCCATGGCCGGCCTGCTGTCCAGCAGCACCCTGTGGCTGGCCTACGACGGCGACCGCACCAACTTCAACCGCCGGCGGGCCAACGCGGTCAGCCGGGTCTTTTTGTGCGCTGACTTCCTCGCCCGCGACGTCAGCTTCGACTTCCGCCTGTCCCCAGATGCCCTCGCCGACCTCGAGCGCGCCGTGCAGACCGAGCCCGCTTGCGGTACCTGCCACGCGGTCCTCGACCCCCTGGCCTCCTTCTTCGGGGGCTTCGTCGAGCGAAGTGCCAATGAGCCCACCCCGCAGCTCGCCCGCTACAGCGAGTGGACCGCCGCCTGGTACCGAGGCTGGTTGTCGCCCGCCTATCATGGCCGCCCCGGCGTGGATCTCACCGACCTGGGCGCCTACCTCACCGACGACCCCCGCTTCACCCGCTGCGCGACCCAGCAGTTCTCCCGCGGGCTGCTCGGAGGTCAGGATGCCGATCCCCGCCTGCTGGAGGGCTTTCACGCCGACTTCGAGGCGGGCGGCCTCACCCTGCGGGCCCTGGTGCGCAGCATCGTGCACTCGGAGTTCTACCGCTCGGATGCCCTGCGGGTGCTCACCACCGAGCAGCTCGCGACGTCGGTGTCGGACCTTGTGGGCTGGTCCGCCGCCTCCGAAGAAGACCTCACCGAGCTCATCTGGGAGTCGGAGTACCGGCTGCTGGGCGGCGGCACCGACGACGCGGCCATCCTGGCGCGCAACCCCTCCACCAACGTGGGACATGTGGTGCTCCAGAGCTGGCTGGCCCGGCGGGTGGTGGCGGTCAGCCTCGACGCGGAGCAGGCCCGAGGTCCGGACGACAGGCGGTTGTTCACCGTCGTCGACCCCGGCGAGACCGGGGTGTCGGAGTCCCAGGTGCGTGAACAGCTCGCTGTCTTGCACACCCGGATGGTGTCCGTGCCGGTCGAGGCCGGTGGGGCGGAGGTCGACGCCTTGCTCGCTCTGTTCGAAGCGGGCGGCGGGGCGGCGAATCCAGTGGCGGGCTGGTCGGTCGTGCTCCACGCGCTGCTGCGGCATCCCCGCGCGGTGCTGTTCTGATGCGCGGCTGGCGCCATGTTGGGGTCGGGTGGACGGCCGTCCAGTTGGGCTGCGGCGGTGCGGCACCCTTGCTGCCCGTGTCGGACTGGTTCCCCCCGGCGGCATCGGTCTCTGTCGACGACACCGCCACGCCCTACGAGCTGGTCGAGACGCCGGACCACTGCCCCGACCCGATGTCCTGGGCCAACACGGGCGAACCCTACCTGCTCACCTATTGTTCGGGCTGCCACGCTGCGGGGGTGGCTGAAGAAGCCCGATACGGCGCCACGCTCGACGTGGTGCTCGACTCGGCCGACCAGGTCTTCGCCCACGCCGAGCGGGTGGCTGCGCGGGTGGAGGACGGCACCATGCCCCCCTCGGGTGGACCGGATGACGCCGAGAACGCCTGCTTCATCGCCTGGCTGGAACAAGGTGCCCGCGGCCGTGGCGACGCCCTGTTCAGCGCAGAGGCCGGTCCCATCGCGCCGGCCGCCTGGGAGGTGCTGGAGACGGTGGATGTCGACGCCGACTTCCCCGAAGGCCTCACCTGGTCCACCACGCAGGTCGGGCTGGGACGTCCGGTGCTGCGGGGGCTGTGGTCGGTCGAGCGGTGGCTGGTGGACGGCGACGATGCCTGGCTCGTGGAGCGGGCACGCTTCGATGGGGACGGCACCCTGCTGACGGCCCTTCGGTGGGACCCTCCCTTGCGCTTTTCGATGGACGGTGGGGAGGACAGCTGGACCATCGAGACGGAGCGCGTTCACGAAGATGCTGACGGTGAGACCGTTCTCACGGAGGTCTGGGACTTCGTGCGCGACGTCGACGACCCCGACCCCCGCGCCATCGACACCGCTCCGGTGCGCATCGTCGGCGTGGAGCGCGGTTCGGGCGCCGAGCTGGGCCTGTCCCTGTCGGCCCGCATGGGACCCGTGCAGCGGTGGAGCTTCGACGACTCCGCCGACCACCCTCTGGATCCAGAGCTCACCGAGGTCGACGTGTTGGTCTTCGAGTCCCTGCTGCCCGGCGTGTTCGATGGCGTGCCGCTCACCGCCGGCATGGAGTGGAGTGCACGTATCCTCGGAGATGCCCCATGAGACGTCGTCTTGGAGGACTGCTACCCGGCGTGGCCCTGTCCCGGCGCGACCTGTTGGGCGCCATGGCGGCCTTGGGAGCGGTCGGACTCGGCCGACCCGGTCGCGCGTCTGGAAGCGGTCCCCGCTACCTGCTGGTGTGGTGGAGTGCTGGCGGCTGGGACACCACCTTCGCCTTCGACCCCCACTTCGAGTCCGACGTCATCCCGGGAGACCCCACCGCAGAGCGCGCCAGCCTGGGCGAGCTGACCTGGGCCAGCAGCCCCACCCGGCCGGCCGTCGACCGCCTCTTCGAGCGCCACGGCAGCAAGGCCTGCATCATCAACGGCCTCAACGTGGGCAGCATCGGCCACGACTCGTGCACCATCCTCGCCCTCACCGGTCAGCGGTCCGCCGCCTCCCCCGACCTGTCCGCCATGCTCGCCCAGGCCACTGGCAGCGACCGGGCCCTGCCCTACCTCAACCTCGGCGGGCCCCGTTTCACCGGTCCCTACGGTGCGATGCTGGCCCCCGTGAACCATGTGCTCGGCGGCACTCTGACGGGAAGCCTGCCACGCTCCGCCACCGCCGATCCCACCACGGATGCCCTCGTCGACAGCTACCTGGCTGGAGTGGCCGACGCTGTGGCCGCAGGTGGAGATGCCAATGCCGCGGCCTTTCGGGACGCTCTGGGCCGCCGGGACCTCCTCGCGCCCCATGCGCACCTGCTGGAGCTGTCCGAGTCCCCCGACTCCGACGAGTACGTCTCACTGGCCCTGCGTGCCCTCCAAGATGACCTCACGCGGGCTGTTGTGGTCCAGTCCCCCCTCCCCAACCTCGTGATCTGGGACTCTCACGTCGACAACGCCTACCACCAGGATGCCGCCTTCAACCACTCCTTCGCCGCCCTGGGCGATCTGCTCGACGCCTTGGCCGAGACCGAAGGCGTCGATGGCGGCTCGCTGCTCGATGACACCCTCGTGTTGGCGATGTCCGAGATGGCCCGTGCGCCGGCCCTCAACGTCGCCAATGGCAAAGACCACTGGCCCTACACCAGCCTGCTGGCCGTGGGCGGAGGCATCACGGGTGGACGGGTGCTGGGCGGTACAGACGCGGCCCAGGTGAGCGAGCCCGTGGACCTGGAGACCGGGGCCATCGCGGCGGGCGGCACCGTGCTGTCGCCGGCCCACCTCATGGCCGGGGTGCTGGAGGCCTTCGACGTCGACCCGGGTGAGCTGCTGCCCGGTGTCGCGCCCTACCGCGGGCTGTTTGCCGTCTGAGCGTCTGTCGATGCCGCGGGCGAGGAGCCGGGGACGGCCAGCCCCCGAAAGCAGTGTTCACATCGCTGCTTTCGAGGACTGGGGCCCGGCTACCGCTGGATGGGCTGCGTGCGGTACACCGACAAGATGTCCCGCGTCGGACCCGGAGTCACCAGGTCCTCCACTGCGGCCTCGCTCCAACCGCGGGCCTGACGGTTGGCCTCGATGCGACCGCGGAGACGGGCCATGGCATCGGGGTTGGTCGCCTTGCCGAACTGGGGCGTGCGCAGGAACACGAGCCGGCCCTGCGCCAGGATGGCGTCGGACAGGGCATCCAGTCCCGCCTGGGAGATGCGGTTGTGGGAGATGTCCAGGGCCTCGATGCGCGGGTTGGCCCGCAGCAGCTCGGCGAGCGAGCGGGCGCCGGCGTCGGTGATGCGGTTGCCCCCTTCGCCCACAGCCGAGGTGGCCCGGGTCCAGCCGAGGTCGAGGAAGCGCAGGGTCGGATGGTCGACCAGGGCGTCTGCCAGAGCCGCGCAGCCGCGGGGCTCGATGCGGTTCGACGCGAGGCCGAGGCGCACCAGGCCGTGGTTGTCCCGAAGGCCGCGGCACAGCTCGACCACACCACCGTCGCCGAGTCGGTTGCAGGACACGTAGAGCGACTGGAGCGGGGTCCGGGCAGCCAGGAGGTCGGCCAGCGCCGGCGCCGAGGCCGGAGTGAGGCCGATGGTTCCGAGATAGACGTGCTCCAGGGTGCTCTCGGCGATGGCGTCGAGCAGGGGTGCCGCGCCGGCGTCGAGCAGGCCGGTGTTCACCAGGTCGAGGGTGCGCAGACCCTCGTGGTGCCGCACCAGCTCGGCCAGCAGCGGACCGGACCCCGGGCCCAGGGGGTTGCGCTTGAGCCACAAGCCCTCCACCTCCGGGCGGTCGACCAGTGCGTCGCACAGGGGCTTGAGGCCGGCTTCGTCGATCTCGTTGCCCGCGATGTACCAGACGGTCAGCCGCGAGCGGTCCGAGGCGAGGAAGTCGGCGATGGCCCGGGCGCCCGAGTTTCCGATGACGTTGTTGCCCAGCAGCAGCCGCTTGACGAAGGGGTGGCCCTCGAGGGACGCCAGGAGCGGGGTGATGCCGGCGGGTCCGACCACCTGCTTGCACAGGTCCAGTCGGCCGTCGGGCGTCACCGTGCCCCGGGAGAAGGCGCGGTCGACCACGGGAGCCTTCTGCTCGGCGAGAAAGCCCAGCAGCGGGTCGAGCTCGGCGGGCGCACACGGCACCACGGGCACGGGGCGCGGTCGCAGAACCTCGTCGGACAGGGTGTCTTGGCCGTCCATGTCCTTGGGCTCGCGGTGGAGGCGCCGCGTCTGGCGGTCGGCGGTCTCGCGGGTGAGCCGAGACAGGTCGGCCACCTGCTTGCGATAGGCGCCGTAGGCCGCACGGTGGGGCAGCGCGGGGAACAGGCGATGCGCAATGCCCGCCGCCAGTCCGGAGATGCGTGCCGTCGCGGAGTCCGGACGCGGCGCCGCCACCGACGCTGGAGACGGGCGACGGGCCGAGGCGTCCTTGGAGATCTGCTCGGCGAATCGGTCTGCGATGGCCTCCAGCAGCCAGTTCTCGGCTCCAAGCGTGCCGGCGACCACAGACAGGCGGCGCAGGCCCGGGAAGTCCTCGTCGGCGGCCACGAAGGCCTCGACCGCCGCTCGGTGGTCCATCAGCGCGAGCACGACACGGTGCGAGAGGTCGCCTGCATTGGCCTGCTGCAGACCGTCCGTGCGATGTCGACGGACTGGACGGCGCAGAGCCTTGCACTCTCGCAACAGAGTCTCAGGCGGGCCCAGCTCGGCGAGAAGCTCCTTCAGCTCGGCCACGGTGGGCAGCTTGTCCAAGCCGGAGTCGTTGGCGGCCACGGCCTGCTCCAGCACCGGGTGGGCCAGGCGCTGGAGCAGGGGCGGCGGGGCGTCGATGAAGCGGAGCAGGAAGGCCCGGATGTCGTCCACCGGCCAGCGCTCGGGCTGGAAGTGGCCGCCGGGGTGCGACACGACGTGAGGTGCCACAAAGCACTCCGCGAGGGCCAGCGTGCGGGGGATGTCCATCAAGACGTCCTGCTCACCGTAGATGTGCAGCGACGGCAGGTCGATGGACTCGCGCACGACGAGCATGCGGTGGGCGTCGGCCCGCGAGGGAAAGCCCGAGATGCACACCGCGAACTTCAGCGTCTCCGTGCGGAGGGCCGCCAGCAGTCCCGCGACCGCGCCGCCCTGGGAAAAGCCGATGACGCCATCAATCTCGAGGGCGTCCACCTGCTCGGAGAGGTGCCGCAGGGAGTCCTCCGCACCCAGATAGGTGCCCGTGTCGGCCGTGGAATTCCACCACATGAACTGACCGGTGGTGTCGGGGGCCTGCTCGAAGTCCTCGCGGAGCCGGGCCTCGGTGTCGGCGTCGGGCGCGTATGGATGGGGCGCGTCGACGAAGTGCAGGTCGGCGATGTCGGCGATGGCATGGCGCAGCCTGGCCGTGCGCGACCGCAGCTTGCGGCCCGACTGACGAAAGGAGTGCAGCACGAGGATGCGCAGAGGGCGGTCGGCCCGAGCGCGGTGGGCCTGCACCGAGCGCGCGTAGCGGCCCGTCTCCTCGGCGAGGTACCGGGCCTCGGCCTCGGTGGTCTGTCGGTCGAGCAGTGCGTTGCGGTGGGGGTAGCGGCCAAAGCGCTCGAGCACCCGCAGCCGCTTCACCAGCGCACGCAGCAGGTTCTTGTAGGACTTTCATGGATGCCGATGGACACGTCGTTTTGCTCCAAGTGGTAGGGGTGATGGGTAGGGGCGTTCATCCACGGCGCCTGAACGGGACGACATTTCCGGCCGCAGTCCGACCGATGAATGCGACGGACTGCTCCGGTCGGCCGTGGAGGACATGGGCGTAGGTACGCCAGATGGTCTCGGGGCTGTTGCCGACGATGGCGGCGACCGTTTGCACCTCGACGCCACTCGCCAGCATGTTGGTGATTGCGAGGTGGCGAAGCCCCTTTGGAGTCCACCGCGCCACTCCCGCGTGCTTCGCGCCTTTCGCTGCCCAATGGCCCCAACGCTGACCCATGCGTGGATCTGGCGGTGGGAACAACGGGCCGTCCGTGCGGCCGGCGAGGTGGTCGGCCACGAGCTGGCGGACGGCGTCACTGAGGGGGACGGAGCGACGCCCGGTCTTGGAGCCCAGCCCGCCTGGCACGAGCCAGACGCCTGTTCGCAGATCGAATGCCTCAGCGCCAGACATTGCGAGTTCGCGTGGTCTGGCTCCAGTTCCCCATAGGATTTCCAGGGCTACCCGGGACTGCGGCAGGCGGTCGGGGCCTCCTCCGCATCGAAATCGTCTGGTGGCCTGCAGGGTCGCCAATGCATCGAGGGTCGCCTGGACATCCGCGTCGGTCGGCATGTGCTGAGGCCGTCTGTCGCCCTTGAGTCGAAACGACGGGAGGGGGCCTGGGACAAGTGGAGGGCTCTGCTCCAGCCCCCAACGCCACGCTGCCCTCAGCACCATGAAGATGGTCTCCACGGTGCGGCCTTCGTACTTTCCTGTGAGGCGCCGCGCCATGACGGGGAGGTCTTGAGCACCGACCCCGTTGAGCCGGACGTCAGCGATGGCATCTTTGGCCAGCACTCGGCACCGCACCTTGTACGACTCGAAAGTTGATGCCCGAATGTCGGTGCCCACGCGTTCCTGCTGCGCACCAAGCCAGACTTCCAACAGGTCGAGCACCGTCTCGACGCGGGTGCTTGGCGTGCCATCCGCATCCACCGACACGAGGTGTTCGCCCGCCGCCATCAGCTCGATGGCTCGCCCGACGGCCTCGTCTTCGGAGATTCGCTCGCCACGCTTTCGGGACAGGCTGCGGGTGCGCATCTTGCCGTTGGAGCCCGGTGGATACCACTCGGCTCGCCACCTGGCGTGGTCGCCTTTGATGGCCATTGGGCGCAGAAGGACAGGGCCGAGTCGGACAGGCGTCGGCTTGGGCATGGGGGCCTCCACTGGTGGGGAGGCCATCATCGCAACGTCACCCGTCTTGCGGTCACTGGGCCCTTGCTGGAGGCGTTTGTGGACCCGCTGGTGGCAGGCCGGCGCCGAGCGGCCAGCGATCCCTCGTCGCCGAACACCACGCGGTCGACATCGGACCACAGGTAGAGCCGGGCCCGGCCGACCTTCGCGGAGCGCACGCCGTCGAGCACTCCTTCCCTTCGCAGGGTGTCCACCGAGACGCGCAACTCCGCGGCGATCTCGGCGATGGTGGCGTAGCGCCGCTGGGCGGGACCGGGCTTCATCGCTTGGCCTCGTGCTCCGAGCGGATTTCGGCGGGGGAACGGCTGCCTGTCCACTGCACTGCACCCTGCTCGGTGATGTGGACGAGCCCGAGTGTCCACAGCTCCAGAAGCGACAGTGCAGCCCACTGGCCGCATGCTTCCTCGACGGCCTGTACGGTGGTCGGCAGGTTGTCGTAGAAGTGGAGCAGGATGGCCAGCATGGGCTTCTGGGTGATGTCGCGGAAGGCCGCTCGGACTTGACCGAGCACGAGGTCACGCTCGACCACAGGGGGCTGCGGAGTGGCGACCACCCGGAAGCCAGGGAGGATGGCGACAAGGCCCCGTGTGGCAAGCCGGTGGGCGACCGGCACTGCGTCGAAGTCGACGGCGAGGGACAACACCTGCAGCGCGACGATTCGGTCTGTACCGAGCGCATCGAGGAATGCGTTTTCCTCACGGTCCATGCGGGTGTTGGCATGGTCGTGGCTTCGGTTGACCGCCGAAAGCAGGACAGCGGGGGCGTCTTCGCGGACCAGTCGCGCCTGGCCTTTGCCGAGCGGGACCATGTTCATGCGCGCTGTGCTCACGATGCACCTCGGGCGGGGGCTTGCACCTTGGAGTTGTCTGTGTGGCAAGTGGCAGTCATCCAGGGCCTTCTGGACTGCCCTTTCGCTGTGTCAGGCTGCGTAGGAGTCGACACCGGTAGAATCCGGACCCTTCGAGCTGTGGAGTGGTCGACATGTCCAGCGGGATGCGGAATCTGGGTGGAGTCGTGGTGGAGTCCCCCAGAACGGGCGACCACCCGCCTGCCTGTCCCGGCTGCGGTGGAGACGAGCGAGTGGTCGTCTTTGATGGTCCGCCGACCGTGCGATGGTTCGAGTCTGGACGGCTTGGATGCGTCGTGGGGCTCGCTCTGTTGGAGGTTGAGGACCTCTCTGAGCCGGACGACTGGATGCCGATCGACTTGGTCAGCGGGGAGCTGCACGAAGTCAATCACTGTCCGACCTGCGACATGGTGACGCTGGCTCCGCTTTGCAGCAGCTCGGCAGCTCGCCTTCCGAAGGTGGTCAGGACCATTCCGCCTGGTTCCCAGGTGGCTTTGGTCTCGACGTAGATGAACCCGTAGTTCAGGAGCGCCCTCCGGCGACGGCGGACGCTTCGTTCGCAACGCCGGAGTGCGACGGCCACTTCCAGGCAGCTCATCCCATCTGGGTTGTCCGACTGTGCGAGCACCATCAGCAGGCGGCGGTCGACGTCGGTCAGGGAGTGGGCCCGTTGGTGGAGTCTTTCCTCGGTCGGTTCATCGGCGTGCTGTGCAAGTGGATCGATGGTGTCGTTCACGATGCGCTCCGGGCGGGAACAGTGGGGTGGATGCGGCGGGCGTTGATCCACTCAGCCCCGACGTCCATCCAGCGTGCGAGGGCACTGTCGACTGGCCGGGCTCGCACGGACCGGTTGGGCCTCGTGATGGAGCCCAGCACCACGTACTCGCGGCCGTCGACCTCCCAGGTCTCACCGCGACGGGGCCATGTCGGCGGCCGGCAGACTTCGCAGTGCCGGCGGGGGCGACCGGGGCGGCCTGGCCGGTGCTCGATGGGACCGCCGCAGGTCGCGCACTCAGGCGCCAGGCTCGCCACGAGGACGAGCTGTGTGCCCGTCGTCACGGGGAGTGCGGGCTCGTTGTCGAGGCAGGTCGACGTCTCGACCGGCGGCTCGGGTGCGGGCCCAACGAGGGCCACATAAAGCTGCCCCTGCTGCACCACTTTCATGGGGGCGACCCATGCCCAGGTGCGGCGCGTGTCGGTCTCGGACCCGCTGGTTCCGGCAAACACTCGCCAGCTTCGTTCATCGGAGTTGCGCGCAAGAACCGCCCATTGGCGGGGTCTCGCGGCCATTACCGCCTGGGTAGTCCGCGCATCGGGACGGGGACCCACGCTTGCGAATACGTGGGTGGATCCCTGGTTTGCTGGCCCACGGTCCATGCTATTGCCTCACGGTTTCCTGCGAGGTAATAGCATGGGTCCTGCCTGAGAGGCAAGTCGATATTGGTGATGAGTTTACGCTCCCGTCACACCTTCAGCCTTGTCCGATGCCTCCGGAGACACCTTCGTCCAGAGATCCATTTGGACGCGGAAGGTCGCCTTGACGCCCGGGTCTAAACTGTGCCAGCCGTCCAAGAATCGCTTGATCATGTGGGCGTCTATGACATCCATATTCCCGAGGTCGACAACCGGGCTGTCCCGCGGAACGACACGCACCTCAAATCCACAAGCCTCCGCCCATTCAATAAAACGCGAAGTCGGCGTCTCTCGCTTTCCGTTTTCTATGCGTGACACACTTGGAACCGAGAGCCCGATCTTCCCCCCAAGATCGGACTGGGACAGCCCAGCCCTCTCTCTCACAGACCGGAGTACGGTAGCCACGCGTGTTTTGATGCTCATGCCTCTTGGGTAAGGCAGATTCGGCCTTGCACTCAAGCTGCCTGCGAGGCAAGGATGGTGTGGCTTACCTGAGAGGCAAATGTCGTGGCCGACCTGCAACAGCAGTCCACCATCCGGATTCTTCGCGACCGCGCTGGGCTCTCCCAGTCTGACGTCGCCACAGAACTCGCCGTGTCCGAGGCATATCTCAGTCGCGTCGAGAGGGGGCTGCGCACCCCTTCGGTCCCCGTGTTGCATCGGCTCCTCGGCATTCTGAAGGCATCCGACGATGAACGCTTGGCTGTGATGGCCGAGGTTTCATCCCGCTCGGCTGCTTGACCGAGGGTGAGTTCGGACGCGGCCCATGCAGGGGGCTTCGGGTCCGTCACAAGGGTTGAGGGAGCGTGACATGCCCGGAAGGGTGCAGACAGCATTCGTCGAGTCCCTCCTCGGGCTCCCGCGCGTCACCCAGGCGGCCGTGGCTGAACGACTCGGTGTCGACCGCTCCTTCGTGTCTCGCTGCCTGCGTGGTGACCGCACCCTCGGCGTGGAGGACGCGCTCTACTTGGTGGAGCGGTTCGGGATTCGTCCCCTCCGACAGGCTGGGGATGTGGTGGGGCTGGACCTGCGCCTCGCCGAGCAGGCGATGCCGACGGTGCCCTCGGAGCCCTACGAGATGCTGCTCGAAGTGCTCGCTTCGCTCAGCGGTGAGGCGTCCCGGCTCGCCGAAGACCTGCGAGCCCGCCGGACCCTCACCCACGCCCAGCGCGTGGCCCTGGTGCGGCGCCTGGGTGCCGTGGAGGCCCAGTGCCGGGCAGCCCAGCGAATGCTCGTGACCGAGCCAGTGGAAGGGGAGACTCGATGACCGACCGTGCGGATCCAGTCGACGCAGGCCAGCGCCACCTCTACGACCGGCTTGAGTTGGCAGGCAAGCGGCTGCTGACCGCTGCTGCCTTGTATGTGCGGGGCAGTGTTGCACTCCGCGAGATGTCACTCGGCCAAACGGATGAGCATCAGCGGATCCGGAAGATGCTCCAGGAAGGGGATGGACACATCTCAGCCTTGGTTGTGTCCGACCCCTTGCGACCCGAGGCGAGGATCTTCACTGCCCATGTGCTCAATGTGGGCTGGTTCCTCATGGAGACGCTGCCCCTTGGTTTCAGGGACCTCCAGCTTGAGCTGGATGTGGAGCGTGCGCTGCAGGGCGGTGCTCCGGTCCGCACAACCCGGTCGACGTGGCATGCGCTGCGGCCGGTCGTGGCGAATCTGGACTGGTTCACGCCGACTGCGCTCCCGTGGTCCAACCACGTCCTTCGACGGGAGGTCGCGATTCTGTCGGCCACCGAGGACTTCGCGAAGACACTGACCCTGGCGAGCATGTTCAGGTGGCATCCCGGCTACGTCTCCAAAGACAAGGCCGTGGTCGTCAACGCCATCGTCAAGGCTGCCGGGGACCTGTGGGTGGATGCCATCGCGGGCCGCGTGGAGTTCAGCCACACCCACCTCGCCTCGATGACGGCGCCCATCCCCAACGTCCACGACCTCCTCACCTTCCAGCCCGCTGCGGACGAGCCGACGGCGGAGTCCGGAGATTCAGAGGGGCGTTGAGCCCTTCTGCGTTCGCGTCGGGCTTGGGCCCGGCGCAGACACCCCACAGTGCGAATGGAGACCCGATGACCGCTGCCCAGCAGGGCCAACAGCCCGACGTGCCCGCTCAGCGCCAGAGCTTCCTGGCCCACGAGATCCCCGACGACCTCGGCATCCCCCGCGTGCCCGACCAGTGCGAGCAGTACGGCGGGAAAATGCTGAACCCCGACCAGCTCGGCGACGAGCTGCTCGACGCTGCAGAGTCGGTGGAGCACCTTGTGCGTATGGCCGTCTGGTGGCACCAGTCGGGCCGCCCCGTCAGCGAGGCCATGCCCGAGGGGAGCAACGTGTGGAAGGTGCTGGATGCCCTCGCAACGGCCGCCTACGCCGGTGGGATCCACGAGGGATGCCGGGCCTTCTCGCAGATCCCTCCGAAGGGCGAGTGGTGGGACACCAAGTACGACGACGCGCCCAACACAGACTCGGAGGATCCACCCGACAAGGGCGAGACCGGCGAGACCGCCAACTCCGAGCTGGAGGCGATGCCCGGGGAGATCACGGTGGAGGTTCCGACCAGCGATGTGCCCCCTCCCCAGGGTGCCTACGTGACGGGCTTCTCCGACTTCCGCTGACTGTCGTGCTTCTCCTCGACAGGCCGCTGGAGACCGGGCTGTCGAGGCTTCCCACCGCTTTGCTGAGAGGCCCTCGTGATGCAGACCGAGGACTACCTGAGCCC
>Ga0213840_1000381_pt1 | contig 70325 bp, 66 predicted proteins | sample SWPATP22_FD_160132 | JGI IMG/M metagenome (GOLD analysis project Ga0213840, IMG submission 160132) | Coastal seawater microbial communities from Marineland, Florida, United States - SWPA TP2 #2 | ecosystem: Environmental > Aquatic > Marine > Coastal | place: USA: Florida | collected 2016-08-14 | reverse complement strand
AGATCAAAAAGTTTGATCCTGTTGTGCGTAAGCACGTTATGTTCAAAGAGGCAAAAATCAAGTAAAGCCCTTTTAGAAAGAGCACTTGCTTTTGTCTCCACGAAAACCCGGCCTTTGCCGGGTTTTTTGCGTTATATGCATTGTGTAGAATTATTGCTGCTTCGCGCTTAAAACCATGCTGGTGGCCAAATAAGCGTTAGCATCTGCCTACACCAGCCTTTATGATAGTGGCATCAGTTACTAACCCTTAAGGCTAAAATGTGGCGAGACTTTCACAACGAGCCATGAATAATGTCGTGATCATTGCAATGTTGATCATGATCGCGCTCTTTAACCTTGAGAGCTTCACATCTTCTCCTGAAGCACCGGCTCAAAGAATGCTGCTGCCCCAAGATGCCTATGTGTTGAAAATAGAGCATGATGGCAATGCACTCGAGCGCACAGGTCAGCAATGGCGACAGCGAAGCAACAACAAGGTACTGGGTATTACACCAGACAGACAATTTTCTGAATGGCAGCGCGCTATACTGGTGCCTACCACTGAAGTACCAGAAGATGTGGTATCGCAACAGCCGCTTATTGTTGTGGTATGGGTTGCGGGCAACACCAATGGGTTGGTTTATGCCTTTTATCCAAGTGCTACTATGACAGTAGTAAATGTCGACAATAATTGGTACACGCTGTCGAATGCAAAGCTAGAAAATTTATTACCGTGGAACACATAAATGCCCGAGTTACCAGAAGTTGAAGTAAGCCGTCTAGGGGTATCACCGCATTTAATTGGCAACACCATCGAGCGAATCATAGTGCGCGAACGCCGTATGCGATGGCCTATTCCTGATGAAGTGGCTACCGCGCAAGGCCACAAGGTCATCGCAGTAAAACGCCGCGCCAAGTACCTGCTTATTGAAACCTCAGTGGGCACCCTGGTGATGCATTTAGGTATGTCTGGGAAACTAAGAGTTATTGATGCAAACACGCCGGTGATTAAGCACGATCACGTTGATATTGTGCTTGATACAGGGAAATGTCTGCGCTTTAACGATCCAAGACGTTTTGGTGCAGTATTATGGCAAGCGCCAAATGAAGCCCTGCCACTTATGCAGAACCTTGGTCCTGAACCATTAACTGATGCATTTGACGACAAACGCTTATTCACGCTTTCTCGAAACCGTAAAAGCCCCGTTAAGAATTTCATCATGGACAATGCTATTGTAGTGGGAGTAGGCAACATTTACGCTAACGAAGCATTGTTTTTGGCTGGTATCGATCCGCGTCGTCAAGCAGGAAATATCAGTGCGGCACGCTACAAAGCGCTAACTGCAAGAATAAAACAAGTATTGGCTAAAGCCATTGAGCAGGGTGGTACTACGTTAAAAGACTTTGCGCAAACTGACGGCAAGCCAGGGTATTTTGCACAGCATTTAAATGTATATGGTAGAGCAGGTGAGCCTTGCGAGGTATGTGAAAAAGAAATTCAAAGTAAGGTTATCGGGCAGCGAAACACGTTTTTCTGCACTCACTGCCAGCGATAACTTATTTGTGCTTATTGGCTATACCTTTTCGTGTAGCCTATCTCTTCTCATTAAGCCTATTTTGTAGGGCTTGTTCTACCACAGGGTGGCAAAATCCGCTAACCGCGCCTCTATGAAGCGCCACTTCTTTAACCAGCGTGGAAGATATAAAAGAGTTTTCTTCAGCTGGTGTTAAAAACACGCTTTCTAATTTAGGGTTTAAACGCCTATTCATATTGGCTAGCTGAAATTCATATTCAAAATCTGACACTGCGCGTAAGCCGCGAATAAGAATGGTCGCGTTTTGTTGGTCAGCAAAGTCGGCCAGCAAGCCCGTAAAACCCACTACCTCTACATTAGGTAAGTCGGCTGTTACCTGCTTAATCATTTCAACCCGCTCTTCTAACGTAAATAACGGCTTCTTGCTAGGGTTAGAAGCAATGGCCACTATAACGTGAGAAAAAAGCTGTGAGGCGCGTTCGATTAGGTCTGCATGACCATTTGTAATAGGATCGAAAGTACCAGGATAAAGTGCTCGTGTATGCATAGGGTTGTATCTTTTGGTTATGACGCTGTTTTTGATTCAACAGCATGTAATGTAACACACTGGCATAATATACCAATGACGGCTAAATTGATGCCAAATGAAGGCTAATCTGTTTATTCGCGATTGTAGCCTTCAAGGCAATATTGCCAGTCCTCGTCACTCCAGTGAAAAACAGTGTTTTTGGTCTTTTCTTTATGAAGCGATCTTAATAAGCGGTCGAGATTGCTCTGTTTCCAGCTTTCACCTGTGCGCTTCTCACATCTATCAAAGTCGATCAGCCAAATATTGCGTTTGTCGTCCATCATAATATTGCGAATATTGGCGTCGTGATGGTGCACCTGACATTTATGCATTTTCGACAGCGCTTTGCCTACATGTCGCCAATCGTCTGCTGACAAGGCAGATTCACATAAAATATGATGCAAATCGCGGCTGTTGGGAATCGCTTTTGTAATGAGGTCGCCTCTATAGATTGCACCTCTACGATGGATTCTAGCCGCAACTGGTTCAGGTACACGAAGGCCTTTTTCACGCATATATTCAAGTAAACGAAACTCTTGAAACGGTCTAGATTTTTCTACGCCAGTAAAAAAGTATTGGTCGCTAAGCAGTTTGCCTATCAACCCACCTCGATTGAAGTGGCGTAATACCCATTGATGCGTTTCGTGCGTGATAAAAAGGGTGGTACCGCGGCCTTTGGCTTTACCCATTACTTTGTTCTGCGCTTGCCATAAATTGGGATCGAACAAATCCTCGTTTGGGTTATCAACCACAGTGTCGTCGAAAATAAAATGATGCCCAGCACCGATGTCTCGTCGTATTGTCGCCATGTTGCCCACAACGTAGAGTAAATTTCACATTCTAATGATTTATTTTAGTTTTTCAGCAAACACAGAGCGCTAGTATAAAAAAGATTTGCTTTTCTCACTTATTGGTACTGATCAATGTTCACGATGCGCCTCTCTGAGGTGTTAATTATTTTTTATTAGTCGCTAGGAAAGGCATAGCTGTTAGAAAAGTTAAGTTTTAGAAAGGGCAGCAACTTGTTAAGCAAGTCGTTATTTCATCAAGCGCGTGCTAAACATAAAAAAGTGGGTCGCTGCTACAATACAGAAGTATTACTAAATATAACCAAAAACAAAGGCTTGCCATGATATTTTGTATAATGTTTGACGAGTTGGGTCAAAAAATTACAGCTGCTGAAATGGCATTTTCTACCGCTGTTATATAAGAATTCTGTAGCCTAATCCGCGAAGCTAATTTACCAAGTTGCTGAAAAGCGAAACTACGGAGTGGAAAAAATTTCCATGATATCGAAAAAATGTACTGTGACTAAATTTGTACGTTAATTTACTTCTCGGTAAGGTAAAACCTCTAACTTTTATCTACACTTAACACTGTGCAGTGTTCCTCCGAGAAAACAGGGAGTCGTTACTAAATGAATAAGCCCGCTTTGCGATGGCTGGCTACTGGGTTTGAATACGCCACTTTTCTTAAAGTTCTGCTTTTACTAGCAGCACTCGCTTTCTGCGTGCCTAAAGCAAATGCATCAGACCTTAACGTCATGGTAAATGAAAGCGTAATGCTTTCTGCGCTTAATCGTACAGAACTTAGACAAATTTTTACCGGCCATCGCCAATATTGGAGCGATGGCACCAAAATTACAGTATTTGTACTGCAAGATAATGACGAACTGCATAAGCAGTTCTGTCGCGAAGTTCTACAAATGTTCCCGTATCAATTATCACGCCTCTGGGACCAAATAACGTACTCAGGCCAAGGTGTTACACCAATACGTGTCTCTTCTTATGAAGAACTGGTAGAGGCACTTGAGGGCACAAAAGGTGCCATTGGTTATGTAGGTAGTGATGAAATAGTGAAGCTGCGACGCGTAGAGGTAAGCGAGTCATGAGAACAAAAATAATAATCGCTTTGTGCATGCTCAGTGGGGCTGTAAATGCTGCTCAATCAGACTTCTCGTGGCATGGTTATGTGTCGCAAGGCATTACACAGTCGCAAGGCAGCTCGTTTATTACTGACAACGGTGCTGTTACCGCTGAGCTAACCGAAATTGGTTTGAACGGATACTATCGCCTCGCTGAAAATATTTCCATTGCTGGGCAAGTTAACTACCTAGACGGTGGCAATCGCTTCGAGCAAGGCACGCGTTTAGACTACTTCTTTATTGATTGGAAAATTCCAGAGCTAGCATTTGGTTGGAAGGCACAAGTTCATATAGGTCGCTATAAAAATCGCCACTGGCTTTATTCCGTGACTCGCGACGTACCTCAAACTCGCTACACGTCTGTACTGCCTCAATCAGTGTACTTCGATGGTTTTAGAGATGTAGCGTTAGGCAGTAACGGTATTCAAACCAGTTTTTCTCACTTTTCAACAAACAATATTTGGGAAGTGAATTGGAGTTACGGACGCTCTGCTATTAACGACTCTCAGCGTGACTTTTTGTTGGGTAATGAAGCGCGAGGCAAAATAAAGCAAGAGTTTGTTCATCAAGCAAGCGTGTTCTGGCAGCCGTCCAGTATGAAGTGGAAGCTTGGCGCAAGCTGGCTAAACTCTGATTTTACATATTCCCCGGCTCAGCAAGATAACCGTCTAGCAGGTAACTCTAACGTTGAGCGTATTATGCTAACCGCTCAGTACTTTGCTGAAAATTGGGAAATCTCAAGTGAGCTTTTACGTGAAACACAAGATAACGAAGGATTGTTCGCGCCTAACTTTGCAAGGAAGACTCGTGGTGAAGGCGGTTTTGTACAAGTTCGATACATCTTTAACAGCGAGTTTAGTGGCCTAATTGGTTACGATACTTATGTGAGCGACGAGTCTGATCCCGACGGCAAAAAGCTAGAGGCTATGTCTGGCGGTACTATTCCCGCTTATTTTGGTTATCAAGACACTGTAACGCTAGGGGCGCGCTGGGATATTACGCCAAAATGGCGTTTGCAAGGCGAATATCATTGGGTTGAGGGCGCAACACGAGTAGTAAGTTTGCTAAACAATAACGTCGCGTCTCACGCTGATAAAAGGTGGGAAATGTGGTCTTTACAATTAATGTATAAGTTCTAGGGGCCCCCTTATGAAGGTAAGGGTTTCATTTACCACTAAAACCATCGTCCTATTGCTGGCGATGGTGCTTACTGTAAGCGTTGTTATCTCTGCAGTACTGATTAAAGAATCGGAAGCAAGGCTATTACTACAACAAAAAGAAAGTCAGGTAAGCAACCAGCGCCGAGTGCAACTTTTCCAAGAAATATTGCACAATCGAATGATTACGCTGATTGACGTTGTAAGCCACAGTACATCTACACAGCTAAACGATCTTAATTCACTACAGGAAACATTAAATGGGCTTAGTGAATACTTAGCGCTTAATTTTCAAGTCGATAAACTCTATTTGTTCGATGAAAACGGTCTACGCAATATAACGTCATCACTGCCCGATAGTACCGTTACAAAGCTTGTCAATGTTACGCGAGTAACATTTGATAGTCGCTCTATAATGGCATGTGACTCTATTTGTACTCATTACATTTCTATTCCTGTTATGTCTGCCAACGAAGTGGTACCCGTTATCGTGGTATCCACCTCAATGCGCGAGCTATTATCGTTATTTAGCCGAGCAACTGATGTTCACAAGGTTGCAGTGGTGCAGCCTAGAGAAACGTCGTTGGGACGTTTCGAGCTTTCTATTGCAAGTCAGCTTTCTGCGGCTAATCGTGCATACATGGAAGATTTGTTCAATGAACTTCCCCAAAATTGGCGTATTGATGATTTAGTCATTAGAGGCGTAAATGCGAAGCTTGGCGAACAACAACTTCTTGTAAGTTTGTTGCCATTTAATAATAGTGAAGGCGATACACCTTATCTGCTCATTGTGCAGGACATTTCTACAATGGTTGCGCAAAACAAGCAGTATCAGTACATCGTAATTTCATCTGCCGTCGTTCTGTTTGTTGTGTTTTCGTTGCTTCTGTATTTGTTTTTAAACCAATACCGAACACGATTATTAAACGTCAGCGAGCGTTTGCCGATGTTGGCAGAGCATAAGTTCAGCGAGTTCTACGCCAGTGCGGCGAAGCAACGAAAGTCTCCATTATTTAACGCCACCGATGAGCTAGATGTGGTTGAAGATGCGGCCAATAATTTAGCGCGACAGCTCGAAAGCTTCGATGGTCAAATGGCAATTAATACCGCTAAACTAGAAAAAATGGCGATGTTCGACACGCTAACCGGCCTCCCAAACCGCAATATGCTTACTTTCCAAATAGAAAAGCAATTAGCGGGCTCGATGCGGGATGACAAGCTCGTCGCGCTGATGTTTATGGATTTAGATGACTTTAAAAAAGTAAACGATAGCCACGGTCACGAAGTCGGGGACAAGCTGCTAAAAGCTGCCGCAATGCGAATATCAAAACCTATTCGAGAAACCGATATTGCATCTCGATTCGGTGGTGATGAGTTTGTGGTGTTGCTATCGAATATTGAAAATAAAAAGCAGGTGGACATTGTTGCTCAAAAGCTTATCGATGAATTTGAATCTCCTATCATCGTAGATGGCATCACGTTTTATGTGTCTATTAGTATTGGTATTGCCATTACCAGTCACTCGCGTGCTACACCAATCGATTTGCTAAGGCATGCCGATATTGCCATGTATGAGGCGAAAGCGAAGAAAGGTGCTGAATACCGTGTTTACGATGCCACTATGAACCTTAAGGTAATGCAGAAAGTTGAACTTGAGGCCGAGGCACGTGAAGCGATGCGCAAAAATCAATTTAGTTTAGCGTTACAGCCTCAAGTGCACATGCATACAGGTAAACTTATTGGTTTTGAGGCACTGCTTCGTTGGCATCATCCCACAAAAGGGCATATCTCACCTGCAGACTTCATACCGTTACTTGAAAGCACATCGTTTATGCTTGAACTCGATTACTGGGTAGTCGCTAGGTCAACGTCTTTAATTCGCGAGTTCAAAAACAGTGGGTATGGCGATATAAAGCTGGCAATAAATCTGTCCGCAGGTCAATTCTTAGACCCAAGCTTGCCTGAGTTTTTACAACAACAAATTATAAAAAATGACATCTCACCTAATCAGATATGTTTAGAACTTACCGAAACCGTATTGGTGTCTGATATAGAGCGCGCTATGGATATTATGCGAAATATTCGTGATATGGGATGCCTTATCGCCATTGACGATTTTGGTACGGGCTATTCATCGTTGAGTTATCTTAAATCGTTGCCTGCCGACTATATCAAGATAGACCGTTCTTTTGTTGCACATATCACCAGCAGTTCAGATGATAGAAACATCGTGCACTCTACTATCTCAATGGTACGTAATATGGGAATGCAGGTGGTTGCTGAAGGGATAGAAACAACCGAACAGTACGAGTTACTTTGTCATTTCGACTGTCATATTGGTCAGGGGTATCTTATTAGTCGTCCTATTCCAGAGGTAAATATTTGGGATGTACTCTGCGATAAGGTGTCTCAGGGCGTCTGGAAAGAGTCGGCGTAATTGGGTTATAGCAACCATGAAACCCCTAAGTGTGCTGAATAATTTACAGCATTAATCGATGAACCCATTAAATACACCGTAATGGTGTATACCCTGCAATGCGCTTTTATTAAAATACATTTTTTATACCTACACTCGGAGAATGGCATGTCTGCGGCATTTATTACGCATTTGCAATCGCAAATTGAAGCCACTAAACAAGATGGTTTGTACAAAAAAGAGCGCGTTATTACGTCTCAACAACAAGCAGATATTGGTGTGTCTAATGGCGACCACGTTATTAATTTTTGCGCAAACAACTATCTTGGTTTAGCCAATAACGACAGTTTAATTGACGCAGCCAAACAAGGTTTAGACAGCCACGGCTTTGGTGTTGCATCAGTGCGCTTCATCTGCGGCACGCAAGACATTCACAAAGAGCTAGAGTCATCAATCAGTGATTTCCTTGGCACTGAAGACACCATTTTGTATCCATCGTGCTTTGACGCTAACGGTGGTCTATTCGAAACCCTGCTTGGGCCGGAAGATGCCATTATTTCTGATGCGCTAAACCATGCCAGTATCATTGACGGCGTGCGCTTATCTAAGGCAAAGCGCTATCGCTACGCCAATAACGACATGGTTGCGCTAGAAGAGCAGCTTAAACAAGCCAATGCAGACGGTGCCCGCTTCAAGATTATTGCAACCGATGGCGTATTCTCAATGGACGGTGTTATTGCCGACCTTGCCTCCATCTGCGACCTAGCTGACAAATACGATGCTATGGTAATGGTAGACGACTGCCATGCTACTGGATTCTTAGGCGAGAATGGCCGCGGAAGCCACGAATATTGTGGTGTAATGGGGCGTGTAGATATTATCACTGGTACGCTGGGTAAAGCACTTGGCGGCGCGTCTGGTGGTTATACGTCAGGCAAAAAAGAAGTGGTTGAATGGCTACGTCAGCGTTCTCGTCCATACCTTTTCTCAAACTCAGTTGCGCCACCTATTGTGTCTGCGTCAATTAAAGTGTTTGAAATGATGAAAGACGGTGACGCGTTACGCGCACAGCTTTGGCGCAACGCTAATCACTTCCGTACCCGTATGGAAGAGGCTGGCTTTACACTAGCGGGTAAAGATCACGCCATTATACCTGTGATGTTAGGCGATGCGCGTTTAGCAAGCGAGATGGCAGATAAGCTACTGGAAAAAGGCATTTACGTTATTGGCTTTTCTTACCCAGTGGTTCCAAAAGGTCAGGCACGTATCCGCACGCAGATGTCTGCAGGCCACTCGCTTGAGCACGTTGACAAAGCCATCGATGCATTTATTGAAGTAGGTCGTGAAATGGGAGTTATTTCATGAAGTCGTTGGTAAAAGCTAAGGCCGAAAAAGGCATTTGGCTACAAGATACGCCAAAGCCGGAAGTAGGGCATAACGACCTGCTAATAAAAATTCGCAAGACCGCTATTTGCGGCACCGACATGCATATTTACAACTGGGACGAGTGGTCACAAAAAACCATTCCGGTACCCATGGTTGTAGGTCACGAGTATGTAGGCGAAGTAGTTGGCATGGGCCAGGAAGTAAAAGGCTTCAAAGTGGGCGATCGCGTATCTGGTGAAGGTCATATTACTTGTGGACATTGCCGTAACTGTCGCGCGGGTCGTGTTCACTTATGCCGTAACACAGAAGGTGTAGGTGTAAATCGCCCCGGTGCTTTTGCTGAATATTTAGTTATTCCTGCATTCAACGCCTTTAAAATACCCGACAATATCAGTGATGAATTAGCATCTATTTTCGACCCATTTGGCAACGCTGTGCATACGGCACTTAGTTTTGACTTAGTGGGTGAAGACGTACTTATCACTGGCGCGGGCCCTATTGGTATTATGGCTGCAGCGGTGGCGAAGCACGTAGGTGCCCGACACGTGGTTGTAACCGATATTAATCCATACCGTTTAGAACTAGCTAAGAAAATGGGTGCTACACGTGCGGTAGACGTTAGCAAAGAAGATCTAAAAGACGTCATGAACGAGCTTGGAATGACCGAGGGTTTCGACGTTGGTTTAGAAATGTCGGGTGTGCCAGTGGCACTTCGCGATATGCTTAACAAAATGAACCACGGCGGCAAAGTAGCAATGCTGGGTATTCCTCCGCAAGACGTTGCTATTGATTGGAACCAAGTGATATTCAAAGGCCTTGTGATCAAAGGTATTTACGGTCGTGAAATGTTTGAAACCTGGTATAAAATGGCAAGCTTGCTACAGAGCGGCTTAGATTTATCGCCTATCATTACTCACACCTTTTCTATTGATGACTATCAAAAAGGGTTTGATACCATGGGGTCTGGGCAATCAGGTAAAGTAATTCTGGACTGGCAATAATGACAACATTCTCACACATTAGCGTGCAAGACGTAGCGAGCTTTGAAGGCGACGTTACTATTGTAGATATTCGCGACCCGCAGTCTTTTGCAAACGGCCATATGCCAAATGCAGCGCCGCTTAATAACGACAACTTCGCTGCGTTTGTCGAGCAAGCACCTAAAAATACCCCTGTAGTGGTAGTGTGCTATCACGGCGTTAGCAGCCAGCAAGCTGCACAGGTCATTGCTCAGCAAGGTTTTGAAACCGTTTACAGCATGGATGGTGGCTTTGAAGCGTGGCGACAAGCAAATCCAGTGGTAACTGAATAAAAAGTTTAATTAGGCACAAGAACAGTGCCAGCTAAACGCAAAATAAAGGTGCTTTAAACGCACCTTTATTTTTATGTAGAAGTAACTTCTATTACACTTCAAATTCATTCGTTTAAAAAAGGTATGTGCCGCACATGGGTCAACCGCTTATCGCCTTCAACCAACAAAGCGCTGCGCATCTGCTGGCCAACTATTTAACCAGTCAAGGTTTGCCCGCCTCAGTAACAAGCAGCAGCCAACGTAATGAGTTTATTGTAGTGTTGGCAAACGCTGAACATACACAGCAGGCAAAGCAAATTGCAGAAGACTTTTTGGCGAATCCACAGCACCCTAAATATCAACAAGCAGCGTGGGATAAAGGGCAGAATGTTGACTTAGCGCCATCCGAATCAGCCTTTTCTATTCAAAACGTAGTTAACGATGCTATTAAAGCGCCGTTTACGTCGGCCGTATTTTTACTTTGCGTTGTTGTCTACGTACTGTCGTTTTTCGGGTTGTTTGGCCCTATAGCACAACAATTACTTATGCAGCCGTTGGGGACAGTTGCACAAACTAATGAATGGTGGCGTTTGCTTGGGCCAGCTTTTATTCACTTCTCGGCACTACATATTATCTTTAACCTTCTGTGGTGGAGTATGTTGGGCGCTAAAATAGAGCGCACCTTTGGCGTTAGTATGTTGTTTATTGTGTTTATGGTGTCTGCCATTGTGTCGAATGTGGCGCAGTCGTTCTTTACTCAACCTGTTCAGGGCAACCTATTATTATTCGGTGGTTTGTCTGGAGTGGTATATGCCGTAATGGGTTTTGTATGGTGGTGCGGATGGTTGCGCCCAAGTTGGGGGGTGTCGCTTCCTAATTCTATTGTCGGCTTTATGTTAGTGTGGCTTGTGCTTGGTTATGCCGACATTTTGTGGGTAAACATGGCCAATGCAGCACATACGGCAGGGCTAGTCTCTGGGTGTTTATTTGCGGCTCTGCTCAGCTTAGGGTCAAAAAAAGCGAGGTAAAACCTCGCTTTTGAAAGTGAACAAACTAAAAGCTTATGTAAGGCTTAATCGCCTTGATACAAATACTTGGTGAAAATAACGTTCTTAATAACTTCAGCACCAGTTTCTTGCTTCATGTGATCTTGAAGTGCTTTTAAAATAGCGCGGCGAATGTCCTCACGCCCTGTAAGCGACTTCACTTTTTCCGAGGGCTGTTGCCCAAATATTTCAATGGCCGTCGCTCGCAACAGCGGCATGTGGTGCTCGGCAATCTCCAATTGACTAACATCCATCATTAGCTCAACAGAAACACGCACATAGCCAAGCTTTCTTGCGCTTTCACTAATGTAGTTAGTAACAATTTCTGGCTCTAAACCAATGTAAGCATAGTTTGCTTTTTCTTGTGCATGTACTGCATGAACGCCAGAAAAAACGAAACAAAGAACAACAAAACCGCGTGTTAATAAAGTCTTAAGCATGGTGAAAACCAGTTACCTAATAAGAATATGGAATCTACAGAGTAGTGTAGCAAAACTCAGTTCAAACGCACTAGTGTAAAAGTAGTAGCCTATGAAAATACACACCGCTTAAATAGCAACGCGCAAAGATACCGAAAAAAAACCATGATATGATATTAACAGTTTAATAATACGAGCTTTTCACGTGAGTTTTAACGCCGCCTTTCCTGTAGGGCTAGATGTACAATGGCAATCGCCAGAACAACTTCCTGTCGGTAATGCACATTTAAAAAATTGGCTGTTAGATACGGGGTCGCTAACTGAACGCGTGCAGGCATTAAGCAGTAAGTTTTCACTAGAACTATTAGGGCAAAAAGCCTTAATGCCACACAGCAGCGAACTACAGTTGCTTGAAAGCAACAACAGTGTGTGTGATGACTGCGTTAATGAAAAGTCGTATCAAATCCGTGAAATATTATTGTGCAATAACGGCCAGCCTTGGGTGTTTGCTCGTTCTGTTATTCCTCAAGCTATTATCGATGCAGAGCTTTCCAATTTAGGCAAAGAACCATTGGGTAAACGGTTATTCAACGATGCCCGTTTTAAACGCTCCGACTTTGAAATTACCTCAATGCCTGCAAGCCAATTGGGATATGCGCAATCGCAAAGCAAAGAAAGTATGTTGTGGGGGCGACGCTCTCGCTTTACTTTAGGTAACCACAGTATGATAGTGGCAGAGGTGTTTCTGCCTAATTCACCAGCCTACAGCACAATGCCAAGCAGCGAGAACCTATTATGAAGTCGCCACAGTGGAACGCCTATGCACGCCTAATGCGTTTAGATAAGCCGGTAGGTATTTATTTATTACTATGGCCAACACTGTGGGCACTGCTTATGGCGGGGCAAGGTTTTCCACCTTTAGATATCAGCATCATTTTTGTTGCCGGCGTAATTGTTATGCGTTCAGCTGGCTGTGTAATTAACGACTATGCCGACAGGAAGGTAGATGGTAGCGTAAAGCGCACCGCTCAGCGCCCACTAGCTACCGGTGAAGTAACTGCCAAGCAGGCACTTCAACTTTTCGCGGCTCTCATTGCCATGGCGTTTGTGTTGGTGTTATTTCTAAACTGGCAAACTATTGCTTTGTCGGTAGTGGCTTTACTGCTGGCATCGTCTTACCCCTTTATGAAGCGTTATACGCATTTACCGCAGGTGGTGTTAGGTGCCGCTTTTGGCTGGGCAATACCCATGGCCTTTATGGCTGTGCTAGAAACTGTGCCTACTTATGCATGGTGGCTGTTTGTTGCTAATCTTCTATGGACGGTAGCTTACGACACTATGTATGCCATGGTAGACCGCGACGACGACCTTCAAATAGGTGTGAAGTCTACCGCTATATTGTTTGGTAAAAACGATGTACTAATTGTTATGTCGCTTCAAGCGCTGGCGCTTAGTATATTAGCCAGTATAGGCGTTGCCATAAACGCCACATGGCCTTACTACGCGGCTATCGCCTTTTCGGCGCTTCTATGCGTACGTCAATACCAGCTTATCAAGCGCAGACAGCGTGAAGGGTGCTTTACCGCCTTTCTTGAAAATCATTATGTTGGCTTAGCTATTACTATAGGTACTGCACTTCATTTTTACTTGGTGTAGCTGTACCAATACAGCGGGTAAAAAAAAGCGCCTAAAAGGCGCCTCTCATAATTCTTTTAGTAATTTCTTACTTCGTGCTGAGGTAATAGCCTTACTTCTCTTCTAGCTTTGCTTCTAGTTCAGAAATGCGGCTTTCCATAGCATCAAGCTTTTCGCGGGTGCGAATAAGTACTTGGCTTTGAATATCAAACTCTTCGCGCGTTACTAGGTCTAGTTTTGACAGCTGCGACTGCAGTACCGTTTTGGCGCGGCCTTCTACTTCTTCGGCCATATTTTTTACGCCAGGAGGAATGGCGTCGGCAATTTGTTTTGCTAATTCTTCGAGTTTCTTCGGATCCAACATGGAATTCCCTTATAATGCGCGGCTCAAGATAAAAGCTATTCTATCGGTATCGACACGACATGCAATGAAAACCGTGTGTAGGCCAATATGTACGTTGTTTTAGGAACCCAATGAAACTAAATGAAGCTCAAGAATCTGCCGTCACTTTTGTATCAGGCCCATGCTTGGTATTAGCAGGTGCTGGAAGTGGTAAAACACGAGTTATCACCAACAAGATTGCACATTTAGTTAGAAACTGCGACATGCCAGCGCGCTACATTGCTGCGGTAACCTTTACCAATAAAGCGGCGCGTGAAATGAAAGAGCGTGTGGCGCAAACGCTAGGAAAACCAGAGGCCCGCGGTCTAAAAGTTTCTACCTTTCACACCTTAGGGTTAAATATTATTAAAGCGCACGTGAAAGAGCTTGGCTTAAAGCCCGGCTTTTCGTTATTTGATGATAAAGACTCAACGGCGCTGTTAAACGACCTTACCACCGATACCATCGATGGCGATAAAGATCAGCTTCAACTATTGCAAAGCTGCATATCTAACTGGAAGAACGATCTTATTCTTCCAGATGCGCTTTTAAAGCAGGCAAACAGTACAGGCGAGCGTGAATTTGCCGAAGCGTATAAACGCTACCAAGACAACCTAAAAGCGTATAATGCGCTCGATTTCGACGACCTTATTTTATTGCCCACACTGTTGCTGAAGCACAACAAAGAAGCTCGCGCGAAGTGGCAAAGCAAAATTCGCTATTTGCTAGTAGATGAATATCAAGACACCAATACCAGTCAGTACGAGCTAGTTAAACTGCTGGTGGGTGAACGTGCACGCTTTACCGTGGTAGGCGACGACGACCAGTCTATTTATTCATGGCGTGGCGCAAAACCACAGAACCTGCATTTGCTTCAGCAAGACTTCCCGCGCTTGAACGTAATTAAGCTTCAACAAAATTACCGTTCTTCAGGCCGCATACTGCATTGCGCAAATATTCTTATTCAAAACAACCCGCATTTGTTCGACAAAACGCTTTTTTCTGAACTGCAATACGGTGAACCGCTTAAAGTCATTGAAGCCAAGAATGAAGAACATGAAGGCGAGCGAGTAGTGGCTGAATTGTTGGCGCATAAGTTTATGAATCGCACTCAGTTTAAAGACTACGCCATTTTGTATCGCGGTAATCATCAAAGCCGTATTTTTGAAAAACTGCTTATGAGCAACCGCATTCCCTACAAAATAAGTGGTGGAATGAGCTTTTTTGGTCGTGCGGAAGTGAAGGACATCATGGCGTATTTGCGCTTGTTGGTGAACCAAGACGACGATAACGCCTTGTTGCGTATTATCAATACGCCAGGGCGTGGTATTGGACGTGCTACGTTAGAGAAGCTAGGTAATTTTGCTAACTCGCTGGGTGTGTCTATGTTCGAAGCTGCAACACACCCAAACTTAAACAGCGTACTACCTGAAAAAGCCTTTCACGCCGTGTCTACGTTTTCACGCTGGGTAGTTGAGTTGTCTGACAATGCACAGCGTGGAAATACCGTAGACGCTGTACGCTCTATGATACGCACCATGGGCTATGAGGAGTGGCTTTACGAAACTAGCGCAAGCCCAAAGGCGGCTGAAATGGCTATGGCGAATGTAAGCACCTTGTTTGGTTGGGTGAATGACATGCTAGAAGGCAATGACTTAGACCAATCAATGACCCTCACTGAAGTAGTAAATCGTTTGATATTGCGCGATATGATGGAGCGTGGTGAAGACGATGGGGAAGGGGACCAAGTACAGCTAATGACGTTACACGCGTCTAAAGGGCTCGAGTTTCCTATTGTGTTTCTTGTAGGGATGGAAGAGGGCTTGTTACCGCACCAAAGCAGCATAGATGAAGACAATGTAGAAGAAGAGCGAAGGCTTGCCTATGTTGGTATTACCCGAGCGCAGCGTGAACTTATTTTCAGCTTAGCGAAAGAGCGCAGACAGTTTGGTGAAGTCATACAGCCCGAACCAAGTCGCTTCTTATTTGAACTGCCAGCCGATGACGTACAGTGGGAAAATCAAAAGCCCAAAGCTACGAAAGAAGAGCGTCAGCAAAAAGCGCAAGTGGGTATTGCGAACCTACGAGATATACTGGGTAAAAAATAAACGTGGCCGCTTATTACTTCTGCATTCAAAGTGTGTGTTAGTGCTTACATACGCTGTGAGCTATGCTGGATAATTGCTATGGTAGAGGAGTTAGCTCGCAATTTGCGTCATATCTAGCACTTTTGCGTGCTTTAATACCTTACCTTGGCCATAAACACACTCAATTTCATTAAGTGCTTCAAGCTGTGCGTTTGAATCTACACCTTCTGCAATTACTTGAAATTTCAAATGCTCAGAAATAAGCATTACAGACTGTATGAGTTTCAAATTACGCTGCGAACGTGGTAACGACTTAACAAACCTATGGTCAATTTTTATAAAGTCGAAGGGGTAAGCAAATAGGTAACTGAGTGATGCCAATCCACTACCAAAGTTATCAAGCACCAGAGTTACGCCCGCGCGTTTCAACTTTTTAATGGCTGGCAAAATAAACTGCGAACGACGATTTAAATCGTTTTCATCAAACTCGAAAACCAGCTGGCTTGGCGTAATTTCAGCGTTTTCGATTACGTCTATCATCTGGTTAACCATAGACGCCTGAAGTAAATGGTTTATCGACACATTTACAGCAATTTTATTTATCTTTTCATCGCTGTTTTCATAGTGCTTTAGTAGTTCGCACGCTTTAGTCAGCTGGAACAAGTCTAGGTCTAGCGTAAGGCCGCTGTGTTCAGCCACTTGCCTGAATTGCTCGCGCGCAATTTTGCCATACGCAGGATGGGACCAGCGAATATACATCTCTTTGTACAGCGTACTGTTGTCTTGAATGTTAACAACGGGCTGTAAAAAGTAGTCGAACTCTTCTTCACGCAGTGCTCGCCTAAATTCATTCTCTAATTCAAGCTCTTCAATTAAGCGGTCGCGCATGCTTTTATCAAACATAACAAAACGGCCGCGTCCCAGCGTTTTCGCTTGATACATAGCTGCATCGGCATCGCGAAGTACTTCATCTGCACTGCGGTAGTATGTGTCTAGAGTCGCTATACCAATACTGGCGCCAGAATACATTTCGCGACCATCAAGCAAAAAAGGTTCAGAGATTGATTTGATAATACGGCCGGCGACTTCTTTAACATCGGTAGCATCTTCAAAGTTATCAAGTAACACCACAAACTCATCACCGCCTAACCTTGCTAATAAGTCATGGCCACGAATACAAAGTGTAATGCGACGTGCCACTTCAATAAGGAATTCATCACCAGCATGATGGCCTAGTGTGTCGTTAATTACTTTGAAACGGTCTAAGTCGATAAACAGCACGGCAAACATGTTTTCGCTATAGCGCTGCTTGCTGGCAATGGCTAGCTCTAAGCGACTGGTGAACATTGCACGATTAGGCAGGTCGGTTAGCGAGTCGTGGTGAGCGTCGTGAATAAGCTTAAGTTCTATTTCTTTACGCTCTTCAATTTGCTGTTTTAAAAACTTGTTGGCGCGATCTAATTCTGCAGTGCGTTCAGTAACGCGTGTTTCTAGCTGCATGTTGTAACGCTGCATCGACTCAGTATTGCGTTTGCGCTCTATAGCTACTGCAATATGGTGCGATACAAAGCGAAGCAGCTCTTGGTCTTTTGAAGTGTATTTCGCGTGTCTGCCGTACGTTTGAACAGCAATAACACCTGCAATTTCACCGTCAACAACAAGCGGTGATCCAAGCCAAGAATTAGCGCTATTAAGCATGGTTTGCGCAACCGATACGTCAATTTCGCCTAGTTCAGCCAGCTCTAATACCCGCGGCGGGTTTAGTAGTTCCGCTTGCCCAGTTCTTAGTACGAGCTCTGTTAAACCAAGCCCAAGTGGTCTTGGTTTAGCCTCTTCTTGCATGCTGTCGCTAAAGTACGGGAACTCAAGCAGGCTATTTTCTTTGTCTAAAATAGCAATGTAGCAGTTGGGTGCGCTTATCAGCCGCGCCAAAATTTCATGCAGGCTGGAATAAAACGTGCGCATATCGCCTTCAAGCGTGGCGGCTAGCTCCGATATTTCAAACAATGCTTGTTGTAGCGACTCTACTTTTTGGCGCTCTAAAATTTCTTCTTGAAGGTCGTCATTTATTTTTCGAAGCTGACGCGTGCGCTCGCGAATGGTGCGCTCTGTAAGCTCTCGGTTTTTTACACGGTCAACAGTGGTAACAATATGCTGCGAAACGAATAGCAGTACTTCTAAGTCTTCCTGCGTGTAGTGAATACCTTCATCGTAGGTTTGCACTACCATGGCACCAATCACCTGGCTGCCACGTTTTAGAGGAACGCCCAACAACTCGTAAGGTTGCGAACCTACAAGTTTAACGTTGTTCTCTGTAGCAAAAAGCTCTTCATCTTCGCGTTTGTAAAAAAGGTGGTTACCCGTTCTTAGAATGTAACCGGTTAGGCCATCCATTAACTGATCGGCAGGCAATTGCTGAACTGTTTGTTCGTCAAATTCGTCAACAAAGTAAGCAAAATCGACAATATTGTTTTCAGGTTCGTAGAAAGCAACAAAGAAGTTATCGGCATTTAAGAATTCACCAATAATTTCATGAATGGCAGAGTACAGGCGGTTTAGATGACTTACAGAACTGGCAAGCTCAGAAATGTCAAAAAGCGCCTTCTGAACACGTTCAGCGCGCTTGTATTTTTCTGTAAGTTGTTGAAGCTGCGGTATTAATTCCCTCAGTTCCTCTTCAGTCAACTCATGTTGCGTTGAATCAGATGACATTCCGTTCGCCGATATAAAAAAGTAACGTTACCCCAGCGAGATAAATTACCCGATTAGGTGGAGAAACGCTACTTTTTCAAACAACTTAGTGCATGTTAGAAGGAGTTAGATACCTTCAATCATGTACTCAATTGCTGCTTTAATTTCTTCGTCGGTACAGTTACCGCAAGTACCACGAGCTGGCATAGCGTTAATACCGTTAAGGGCATTCTGCCATACACCGTCAAGGCCACGGTCGTCCAAGCGTGGTTGCCAGTCGGCTGCTACTTGAAGCTTAGGTGCGCCAAGTACACCTGCTGCGTGACATGCCACACATGCAGAGTTGTAAACGTCTTCACCCGACTTTGCACCGCCAGCTGCAGCTGCGTTACCTGCTGGCGCTGCGCCTGCTACGTGAACCTGACCCGATGGCTTAATGCGATCAGCAATTTCATCGTTACTCATTTCTTGTGCTTGTGCTGCAAAAACGGTTAGCGCAGTAGCAGCAACAGTTAACCAAGTCTTTAATTTCACATCTGTCTCCAGGCAATGATGAATTTGTATAAAATATAACTGGCCAGATTATAACGGTAAATTGGGGCTGAACAACTATTTGAGGCTAATTACATAGAAAAAGTAGGGATTTTTAATAATGTGTAATAACCCCAGGCATAAGATTTTCATAAAAAAGTTGCTGACAGCCCATGGCCTAAGTATCATTACGCTCCGTTTGCAGAACGCGTTTATTAGCGTATTTTCATCTTTGTAAACATCAATCTACGCACCCGTAGCTCAGCTGGATAGAGCGTTGCCCTCCGGAGGCAAAGGTCGCGCGTTCGAATCGCGCCGGGTGTGCCATTTTTAAAGGGCTACAGCCTGATTCTTTTATTTTGAAAATCTTCTTTTCAAAATATGTAGCAAATGTGTAGCACATCACACTGCTTCTTGGAGCAAGTAAGACTTAACGGTAGCTGAATATTCGCGGTCTTCCGATGCCTCTTCTTTTGCCTGTCTAACGATGAACTCTCGTGCTTCTCCTTCTGGAAACATATTTGCCCTATCTAATAATGCTTTAACTTTTTCAATTCTTTCAATCTTTCTTTCAATCAGAGCAGTTCGTGTTAGTTCTAAGCGACTTACAGTAATCTCTCCTCGAAGATCTCCTGTTCTTGCAATGACCAAAGGACCTAAAAAAAGAAGGTGTTTCTCGGGGTCATCTACAAAAGGGTTTAGTAAAGGTACTGCAGGGTCATGATAATCAGACTTCTTACGGTTACACTCCTTACAGACATATCCGAGATTGTGCCAATCTACAATCTTTGTTGGGTCCTTCGAGCATGGGATGATATGGTCAGTTTCTCCGGGAAATGTATGGGAAATCTTACTTTCGCAGAATATACATTTATCGTGTGTTTCTGCTCTCAAGGCTCGTTTTATCTGCTCGTGTCTGTATCTAAAGCGGGCGGCTTGGGGAATACCTTCTTCTCCCGCAATTAGTGCGAGATATTCTGTTGTCCAGTTAACTTCGTTATCAATGAGAACCGGCGGTTTCTCTGACTTAGTAATCTTAATCATTTTTAACCCCCAAAACTTTGTCCAAAGCTTCAGGTAGATAGTCATGTAAACCTAATTCGCTAAGTTCTTTTTTTAAGCTAGTTAATGAAGCTTCATTGACACCCAAGTCACTGATTTTACTAACTGCTTTTTCTATTTTTTCTTCAGCCCAAAGTGGCAGAGTCGTTTCTACCCCTAAAACATCGCGAAGAATTTCGTTTGAAGAACCAGAACGATTAACCAGATCTAGTTTTGAGCTGTCTACTCTATTCATATCGTTATAACTCAACACATATACATTAGAATCAGGTACAGAAGTAACCATGAATGGATTGTGGGTTGAAATTACGAACTGAACGTTTGGGAATGCCTTAATTAGACTAGGAAGAAGAGAGCGCTGTAGTTTTGGATGCAAGTGATTTTCTGGCTCATCCATAACGATCACAAAGTCATCATAAACCATAGATGCCATAAAAATTTGCCACGTGACATCAATTAATGAAGCTATTCCCCCTGAAACTGAGTCAAATGAAAAACTGCCAGTTTTAGTTTCAAATACCACTTCAGGCATGTGTATGGCTATTTTTTGGAATCCTAGAGACGCAGGGAGAATTATTCTTAGAGCATTTTGAAACCCTTCAAACATTTCAATAGCTTCATCATCTCTAGCAACTACTTGATTTCCATAACCAAATGTTGCTAAAGAAATTATTGATTCTTTGATTCGGAAGCTTGCTGAAGTATTTCTAGAGTTGTAGTTATATCTCTGTTTTAGTTCTTGTAAATATTTATCTAATATTTGACCTTTTGCATCTAATTTTGCCGGTATATTTTGCACTTGCTGATAAAAGTAAACAGGCCTGTGAGACGAAATGAAAATACCTTTAATCGATTTTTGGCCGTCGATATGAATATTATATTGTTGTTGAACTGTTTCAGGTACAGAAAGTAAGCCTGGACTGCTATCATCCAAATAAGATATTTCTCCTATTTGGATTTGATGAGGGTTTCTTGGAAGTTGTTTGTGCTCGAACTCTGTCCATAGTCCGGAGAAGTAATTTAATAAGCCCTTCTTAGCTTTGCTCGGTGTACTAGCAAAGTTAATATTCCAACCAAAATGTTTGCTAAGAACATTCAGTATCGTTGTCTTACCGGCACCATTAGCACCAGTTATTACTGTTAAGTTTCTATGGAAGTCAATATTAACTTTGTTAAATTGTCTCCAATTTTCAATTTTTATTCCCTTAAACATAAGAAGCCCGTTTTCTTAATTTTCTTAATATTATCAGGGAAAAACTCTTAGTACACTTATTTACAGAACTCCAAGTAAAAGCATCTGAGCCGCTATGCGGCTCTAGTGCCACGATTTTCTAAGTGCCATTCGTGAACTCTAGTAATAACTTCTTTTTCACCTAGCTTTATTCCTCGAAGCGAAATTGAAATCACTCCATCAAAGTAACTTTGTTTAAGTTCACCTGTTTCCGTATCAAGCTTTTCTTTGTAAAGAGGGCGAATAGCTTGGTCATTGCGCTTACAAAACACGCCACCCATAAGTTTTACAAACTCTGCCCATTTACCATTATCTGCTGCTTCGAAAATCCCATTGAAGAGTTCATTTTCATTACAGAGCGCTTTAAGTCTTCTTAGTTCACGCCATACAGTAACAGCGCCAGCACCCAATTGTTGAAACTGACGTATCCCCCAACAGCTCGCCCAAGCTTCAACACGCTGCGCCGCTTCAACAGCATTGCCTCCGTCAATATCGCTATCTAAATTTGCTCCATTAACGTTTTTGCTTACGTATTTAGCAACGTAGCCTGTTGCGCTGCCTCTTGAATAATCAATATCTTTAAAATCACAACGATATTTCTTGGCACCTGCTTCATCACCATCTTCTCTAAGTGCATAGTGTTCGATAACGGCTTTAAACTCGTTCGATTGGTGTTGCTCTATGAAAACAAGCATATGCCAATGAGGTGTTCCGTCATGCTGTGGTTCAGCAATACGGAAGCCGTATAGCTTAATGTCCTTACGGTTTAAGTCAGCGCGAACAAGCGCCCACATATCGTTTAAATACTGCTGCGCTTCATAAGGCGTTGATCCATCCCATTTAGCGTTTCTATCTCCAGAGCTTGCATGAGTACTATGAAAGCGAGAAGGGCATGTAATCGTCACAAACAAGGCTTTGTGGTTAAGTTCCTTAGCTATTTCTTCATAACCAGCCATGCGTGTCATGAGTTCATTTTTACGATTAACGGGGTTAGATACATTTTTATCTGATATTTCTGCAAGCGAAAACGACTCATTATTCTCGTTAACAATATAGAGATTTTCGAGCATATGCCTCTGATGGCGCTTATGCGTTAAATGATTTTTTACAGTGTTATCACTACTGTATTTACCTTTTCTGCTGTTCACCTGCCCTAAGTGAATTTGCACTTTTTCTTCTGTACGGCGCAGCACTTTTCGCAATTTTCGAAGCCACCAGTATTTGTCCTGCATTCTTTTGATTGCACCGTTAACGTTAACGGATTTGTTTAGTTCTGGAGGGTTGATGCCGTACCCGTTAACGAACTGAGCGCATTCGTTGTAAAGCGCCATATTCCCGTTAACGGGTTTTTGGCCCGTTACGTTACGGTTTTCTAGTGGATAGGTGTAAAGCGCAAAACGTTCGCAGCGCTTCGAACACTCATCTGAAAGTTCTCTTAGCTCATATTCACCCGCGTTAAAATAACGAACAAGCTTTTCTGGAATGAGTGCATTAAGTGTTTCAGTTTTTTCACGCAAATAGCTATTAGCGTTATACGGCTTATCAAAGGTCTGATATTGGTTGATAAGTATTTGCTGAATAGATTCATTAAAATGAAAAATTCTTTCTTTTATAAACAGCCGATCTTCTCTTGATAGGGAACGGTAAAATTCACCGTTAATTTTATCAAGCTCATCAAGTGAACGCGCGATTGGAGTTTCTTTATGCGTTTTCATCACGCCCCTCCAGTTCGTTGTGCAGCTTTATTCCCTTTTTAGAAATTGAAAAATTGCTCCAACGAATGCCAAACTCCATTTCCTCTTTGGTTTCTTTTAATAACCCGATACGAACTAAAGAAAAGAATACCGTCTTGGAAAACTTTATCGGCTTTTCGGCAGGGAAGTGATAATCCCCTAACTTGGGGCTCACACTGGTACAAAACTCAACAATTCCGCCGTTATAGAAGAAGGTGAGCAATTCGATTTGGTGTATTGATAGTTTCTTCATTACGCTACACCTTCATCTTGATAAAGGTGGGTGCGTCGCACGAAGCTTTCTAGCCAAGCATCAAGGTCTTCTCTAAGATAACGAACGGCGCGACCAATTTTGATAAAAGGTGGGGCTGGAGTGCGGTTTTCTCGATTACCGTCCATTCTTGCCTGTCGCAAGAAAGAACGGCTCATGCAGATATACTGAGAGGCTTCTTTTTCAGATAGTAGTCGTGGTGTTATTTGGTTGCTCATGTAATGTCTCCCGACAGCATTTGTGTTTGTGGGAGTGAAATTACATGGTTAAAAAGCGCCGTTTATCTTACCGTTGAAAATTTTTTCTTAGCGTTGATTTTTTTCTCGTAGCGTTGAAGTTTTGACTTAGGAAGCATTAATCTTTTTGCGTACTTTAGAAAGGATAGTTCCTAAACTGTTCAGCTTTATGGTTTGTTGATTACCGTAAGAACTCACCCATAATAGTTCGGTGTCTGAAATATCGAGAATGATGCCTTTCCTATCATAACTTCGTTCGTCTTTTGATAGTTCTACTTCTTGCCTTAGAATTTTTTCACATTGTTTTTTTGATAACTTCGGATAAATTCTTATTAGCTCGGTTAAAAGTTCATGAAGTTGATTCGATCTGTGATTTCCAGTGCTTAAATTTGAACGGCCGATATCATCGGAGATTGTCACTTTAGGTTCGCTTAACAAATTAGCGTGAAGTAGGTGATCGCGCCTTACAACAGCGTCCTCTAGCTTGATAGAAACTGGATTGCTTTTAATGACCTTTGGAATGTTTTGAGGGATACAATGAGCATCTAAAATGCTGCTTAATAATTTAAGTTCATCAGTTACCTCTCTCGCCATTACTATCGCTTCAATATCTGAAACAGGCAAATCGCGCAGATTTCTGGGACGCCAGCTATTCATAAAGGAATTGGGTAGCTTTTGTTTGAATGGGAAGTCAATAGCATGTACGGTTGCGTTTGCTCTACTAGCCAATTTTACAGAAGTTAACTGTATCGACTTATCGTGAATCAGCCTTATTGAGTCGTCGCTTGTTAGCGAGATAATTCCTTCATAGGCTAAAACAATCTGTCCGACCTTTCCTTCGCTGTAAGGTTCAACGGCGATATATAATGCTTCAGGAATGAAAAAACTGAAAACTAAATCACGACTTTGAACTGCATAAAACAAGTCGCTCTCTGAAACAGAAGCTTCAATCTCAGTAATCGTAAAATACTCTTTATCTTCCATCTTTCTATACGCCTCGACTTTCCTGTTCATGTTCTGTTTATATTCAGATAGTTATTATTGCTAAAAATTGAAAGTTCATTCTAGTTCACCGAAACATGCTAATAAACAATGATATACACAGAGGTATAAATGGAACTTGTCAGCAAAGCATATAGGGAAGGCCAAACGTCGGGTAAGTTCGGTGATAACCCTTATTCCAGTGACTCAAATGAGTTCGACGAGTTCGAACGTGGAGTAAAACAAGCTCAACTACTTAAAAGTAATGAGCCCTTTAGATATACGGGTGGCTACTGGGGTGACCCAGAAAATGATGTAACAGGTTCTGTGCCTTACAAAAAAATGCCTAATGCTTACCTAGCCGCCAAAAAGAAATAGATTTTCGCGTAATCATGGGGATGGGCAGCCTTATAGTTTGGTTACCCAGCCCAACCTATTATCTAAATCAGTATTCTACTTTTTGTAATCGAAGCTTAGCTGTAGCACTATAAAAGCTGTCTTTTTCACCGGCGGTATCAATAATTTCATTCAACCATTTACGGGTATTAGTCCAGTCTTTTTGACCCCAATATGCCTGTGCAATTTGATATCTAAATGCTTGAAGTGTAGAAGCTTCTGGAAATTCTTTTTTAAACTCGCTAAATGTTTCAAGTAATTGAGGCATATATTTATTGAAGTTAGCTTCCACTCCGTACGAGCTTCCGTACCTACCAGATTCTTTCCATCCCAATAGGGTTTTGAGTTTATCCTGATAAGCGACTTTCGCAGCAGTGCTACTTGGAAACTCGGAAATCACCTTATCATACCAATGAAGTGAAGCTTCAACCTTTGGAATCCAACTTGAATCTATAGTGAAAATTTTAGAACGGTCATTAGACCAAAAATCTGCATTTTTTAGATAAGCCTGTGCTACAGCATTTTCTAGCTTTTCCTTTGAGGCTGAACCAGCGATACTTTGCAAAACATCAAGACGTTGTTTTACTTGGCTTGCCTGTGGGGATGACGGGTACTCTTTTACCAATTTAGTCCAGGTGTTTAAAGCTACTGCAATATCGCTTTCTTCGAAAGCAATCGAACCTAACAGATATAATGCTTCAGCTCTCTTATCAGAGTTATTTTTTCCGTACAAGATCTCAATGAGTTCATGCTTTGCATCTTCAACCAAGCCGAATTGAGAGTAAGTCTGAGCTTTGTCGATAGAAGCAGCATTTATGGTGAGAGAGGTAGATAGCGCAATAGCAAATATACTAAGTTTCATTTTAAATCCTTTTTTAAACAATCCATTAAAAGAGTACATGTCTGTAGTGATTAGGTGAAAACCAAATTGTTCTCACCCGAAAACTATACTAAAGTATAGGTTGTTGGAACGTAACACAATAGAAAAGGAAGTCACATGAAAAATCGTTTTACAAAGATCTTATTAATTCTCTCTGCTGTAATATCGAGTGCCGCGATTGCGCACAGTGGTGGTACCAATGCAAATGGTTGCCATACAAATAGCAAAACTGGCGACTATCACTGTCATAACCGTAAGCCTCAAGTTGACTATGATACTTATTGTCATGTTTTGGATGGAGAAAGACGTTGTGGCTATGTTAAAAGTAGTTGCCAATCTCTAGTGCGTCAGCACGGTGGATACTGTTCGAAATAAGGCGGTCAGCTCAGGTGTTAAACGAGTTACCTGAGCGCTTTCTCTTAAAATATGCTCGAACAACTCGTGTTTAGTGCTCAAGTTTTGCTTAAAAATAGTCATCCACGTCAAATCAGTGGACTGAGAAACCTTTACTCTTACAACTATTGCGCTGTTTTTTGAGTTGTCGCAGTTCTTCTTTTAAGCGCTCGCCCTCTCGGCTACTATAGCCAGCTCTCATTTTACTATTGATATTGTCGATACGTTTCTCAATGCCCTGACAATTATATTTTGATGGCTCGAAAACATAGTTACCTAGTGAAGGTGCTGAAATAAAAAGTAGCGAAAGAGTGAAAATAGATTTGAACATAATTCATCCTTGATTAGTGCGGTTGTTAAAGAATAGCTTGAATAGGTCCCTAGAAAATTGTTGTATCTATACTTGGCTATAGAAATTCATATATAAGTAATTTTTTCATGTTCAAGCAAAGTTAAAAGTAGTGTTCAGTGGCTACTACTTTATGCTTTAAAGCACAAACTCAGAGTCATTTAAATCAAAAAGAAAAACTGCCAGTTAAACGTGTTCGATGTATAAAACTTTTAGTAAGTAGGTTTTGCAAACCTAGCTCTAAAAAAGGCTTCAATAACGTCGCAGATAACAATTACATCATCCTTATATTTATTAAACTGCTTTTCGAATGTGTCAGCGATTTCTGAGGCGTGATCTTCAGGCTGAATAGAGCTAATGTCATCTACTCCAATATTTATATTCTTACTGTAAAACACTCTCCATTGCTTCCCCTGTGGTTTTTTGTACAAATGAGAGGTTGCTTTGTTTTCTTTTAACTCCTGTAATAATGATGATACTAAGTTATCTTCCCCAGGGCTTATAACTGCTTTAAGTACACAACGTTTTTCAGTGATGACTACCTCGAATAAGAATAACTCTTTGTTTTTCCAACCAGGTGTATTCCGAGGGACTACTTCATAAGAGGACTCAGTAGAAAAACGAACATAGGTTTTTGAGCTGCTGCCCATTTTGAAACCTAGACTTTCTAGCTTTTGCCTTATTACCGAATTCACTGTTTGTATGTTATCTGGCCTATTTTCTAGAATAAAATCAAAGGCTTCTTTGTGCGCATAGTATAGCTTTAAAGCCATTTCATTTAATTGATCGTTCATAATGACTTCTCTCCTAACAGAGCTTATATAATCTTGTATTAAATACCTATATTTAGGCGTTACTCTATCACCGCTTATAGTGATGATTGCTTCTAAAATTGATGTAATCGCTTCATAGGAGTAGTTTGTGTAGTATTCTGATTCACTTGCATCGAGAGGGTCTTCACCGAACGGAGTTAAGTAGATGAAATGTTTATTTTTATCAGGAAATGAATTGTTTACTCGGGTTCTGTAGAGTTTAAGCTGGTTTTTAGAGTCCTTAGCATCTACCTTGTTTTCGATTACTATTACATCGTCATCTAACTCAATGAGAATATCGATATTTTTCCACTCTTTATAAATTTTCGCATTATTAGTTCCCATGTAATCAACGTCAAAGCTCGTACGAGTGGAAACTTTTTCACTAAGAAATATATCGCGTAGTACTTTTTTGAGAAATTTGTCGTCAAGACCATGTGACTGGCTTGGATCTAGTAAAAAGGCAAGAAATGAAGAGTGTCTTATTTCGGCTCTTACAATAGACAGAGCTTTGAATATATTAGTGTCATTTAGTGCTAGCTCTATATGCTCGAAATCCGTGTCATTTAATACTGCTAGTAAATTCTTTTCCATTTCCCTAATCGACATAATTCCATTTCCTTTTTCAGAGTAAATTAACAGCTTTAGATTTATGCTCAGGTGCTAAGTGTGCGTACCTTAGTGTCATTTCCAACGACTCGTGACCCAATAGCTCTCTCACAGTGTTTAAATCTACACCAGCCATTACCAGCTTACTAGCGAAATGATGGCGTAGGTCATGGAAACGAAAATCTTTTATTTTCGCCTTCTCTAAGATCGTAGACCAAGCTTTCTTGATATCTTTAAGGGGTTGCTCTGGCTTACCCTCAAAAACCCACAGTAAGCTGTTACAGTCGTTTCTCCAGTTTGTTAGCGCTGACTTAGCTTTTTGGTTAAGAGGTATGTGCCGCGCTTTTCCGCTTTTGGCATTCGCCGCTTCAATAGTTAAAACGTCGCGGTCTAAGTTTACGTTTTGCCATCTAAGCGAGAGTAGTTCACCTCTTCGCATTCCAGTATTCATTGCTAGAATGACTAACGGTTCTAAATAGTCTGCAAATGTTCGCGTACTTAAGTCGGGAAGAAGTGGGTAGCCTCTTTCTGCTCGATGTTTGTTGCCGCTCTCTCGCTCACGCTTTAGTTTCAAATCTCTGGCTTTTAATGCTTCTTTTAAGCGCGCTTCTTCATCAAAACTTAAGTAACGAACACGGCTATTATCTTCTTTCAACGGTTTCAATTTTCTTAAATCATGATTAGGGATCACTTCCCATTCTACCGCTCTTGTTAAGACAGATTTTAAAGTGGTGAAACGCCTATTGATAGTTGCATTACTTCGCTTTTGATTGAGCATTTCAGTGCGTAACTTTTCTAGTAAAGACGCGTTAATATCGCGTAACTGCATGGGAAGTAGAGTAGGAAAGTTAACCTTTAAATTCTTAAGCTCACGTTCGCCTGTTTTTGGGTACTTAGCTATGTACCACTTTTTAAACTCCAACTCGATAAAAGCTTGAAGTGTGGTGAGTCTTGCTAGCTTTTCTTGTGCTTTTAGCTCTTTTTTATTTTCGTGTGGGTCAACACCTTGCACAATTGAGGCGCTAGCCATTTTTGCTGCATCTCGCGCTTGTGCTGGTGTAATTTCTGGGTGTGTACCCAACTTAACATTCTGCTGTCTTCCATTGTGGCGATAATACAAAAAGTAGGTCACTCTACCTTTTGGAGAGATACGCGCATGAAAGCCTGAAATCTCGGTGTCATTTAGTCTTTTATCTTCAGATTTAAGTGCATTAATGCTGCTGTTCGTTATCTTTTTCTTGATAGCCATAGGCAAAATATGTAGCAAATATGTAGCAAAGTGAGTGATTTTGGGTGAGTTTACATGAACAAGTATGAACAAACTCTGAATGTGTTTAATTTATATTAATCAATGGTTTGATGTTCTTTTTGATGCATTCTTGTTCATGGTTGTTTACCAAGAAATACCCCAAAATCAGGCTCCGGAGGCAAAGGTCGCGCGTTCGAATCGCGCCGGGTGTGCCACTTTCCAAATTTATTTCAATTTTACCCTGTTAAGCCTAATGCTCTCGTTGGTAACTTTCTTGTGCCTTTAAAATTAAACTTTGTTCACAACTCTGTTTGTAGGCTCTTGTTTATATAGCGTTTGTTGGCGGCGTAAATCCTCTATATACGGTTTGCTGTCAGCGTTTAAAAACCTAAAAACTCACACTAATCATCTCTGCATATCCACAGTTCACCACCAAAAAGTTTATTAAGGCTATTTGAATACCCTAAAACTTCGTGCTAATTTAATGCAAATAATAATAGTTCTCATTAACATCCTCATTAGTTGTAGGGTTAAACACATATGAAATTTTCTAAAATCGCACTCGCTTTAATCGTTTCTGGTATTAGTTCGGTCTCAATTGCAGAAACATTCGAAGATGCTAACTTCGAACAAATCACCGTTACTTCCTCTCGTTTTGATACCGACATAGACGAAATAGCTTCTAGTGTAAGCGTAATCGATTCCGAACAAATGGATAAAATGGTAGCCACCGATATTCGTGATTTAGTGCGATTTGAACCCGGTGTAGTTGTTGAAGGTGGCGGGCGCTTTGGTTTGTCTGGCTTCAACATCCGGGGTATTAATGCCGACCGAGTTTTAATGCTACTTGATGGTGCGCCTATTGCTGATGAGTTCAGTTTTGGCCCTGGGTTGTCTGCTCGCCGCGACTTCATTGATGTAGATATGATAGATCGCGTTGAAATTATTAGAGGCCCCGCATCAACATTGTATGGAAGCGACGCAATTGGCGGGGTGGTATCGTTTATCAGTAAAGATCCTAACCAGCTTTTAGCTGACGACGAGCAAATGGGCGGTCGAGTAAAAGTTGGTTATGCGTCTGTTGCTAATGAGTGGATGACTAATGCTCAGTTGTATGGCAGAAGCGGCGATTGGCAATGGCTGTTAAACGCCACTGCACGAAACGGTTCTGAAACAGAAAACTATTTTGACGGTGAAGGCACAGGCCTTGAGCGCAACGCCACAAACCCGCAAGACAATTCAACAGAAAGCGCGCAGCTTAAACTTATCTATCAACCAAACGACGCACACCGACTAGAGTTCCTTGCCGACTACCTGCAAGGCGAAACCGAAACAAACGTATTGTCGCAAGTCGATACTTTCGTGCGAGGTGTGCGCATTACAGAAAGCCGCGGGATTGATGAACGTGACAGAACACGTCTTCAACTAAACCACACGTATAGCAACGAAACGGCCTTGTTCGATAAAGTGCTAACACGAGTGTATTGGCAAGAAACAGACAACGTTCAAGCAACCCGCGAAGGGCGCTTCGGTGCTGCATCAAGACAAGAGCCAACGCCAGTGCAGTTAGGCAGAACCCGCGATAGTGAATTTAACCAAACGGTTGAAGGTGTAATTGTACAGCTGGACAAACAGTTCACTACAGGCGATGTAAAACACCACCTTATTTACGGCAGTGAACTTCAGTATACCGACAGTGAAGCGCTGCGAGAAGGCACAACATTTGTGGCCGAAACTGGCGCCATAGTGCCTGAGTTCTCGGTATTCCCTGCAAGAGATTTTCCTATTTCAAAAGCAAGAGAACTGTCGTTTTTCGTTCAAGACGAAATCTCACTGCTAGACGGTAAACTTACGCTAAGCCCTGGTGTGCGCTACGACGAATTTAAGCTAACCCCTTATCCAGACGAAATTTTTATTAACGCTAACCCAGGTGTAGAGGCAGTGCCTTTCGATGATTCGCAGGTGTCTTTAAAACTGGGCGCGGTATACGACTTAAACGAAACGACCAATGTATGGTTGCAGTACGCAGAAGGGTTTCGCATTCCACCTTTCGATGACTTAAACGTTGGCTTTACCAACTTTGCTGGTGGCTACACGTCACTACCTAACCCAAACCTAAAACCAGAAAGTGTTGAAAGCTGGGAAGTAGGGATTAGGCAACGCCTTGACGCCGTAAAGTGGAGCGTGAGTGCTTATCACAACAACTATGACAACTTCATCGAATCTAGAGCAACAATAGGCTTTAACCCTGCTACTCAGCTTCTCGAGTTCCAAGCCACTAACCGCGACTCGGTGGTTATTGAAGGTATTGATGCGCAATTTACTTGGTTCTTAGGCGAATCTTTCTCGGGCTTAAACGGCTGGGAGCTACAAGGTGCTTTAACGTGGTTAGACAGCGAAGATGAAGCCACGGGTCAAGAAATTGAATCAATTCTGCCACCGCAAGCGGTAGTGGGCATAGGTTATACCGACAGCAACGACATTTGGTCAGTTGAGCTTATTGGTACTTTCGTACAGCGTTTCGATTCACAAAATCAGCCTGAAGACCCTACTGAACCTCGACTATTTGAAGCACCTGGATACGCGCAATTCGACCTGCTAGCCAACTACAACGTTAGCGAAGACCTTACGCTAAATCTGGGCATCTTCAATATCTTCGACCGCAAAAGCTGGAGCGGAACCGAGGTGCGCGGTTTAGACGTAAGCGATGCAACAAACGTCAACTTTCTTACTCAACCGGGCATTAACGCGGCGGTAAATGCAACTTATTCATTCTAATTACGTGCAGTGAACACCTGCGCTGCCTGCTATGGCGGCACAGGTGTAATTAAGCGCCTATTTAGCCTTTATCAGGAGCTAGGTTTATGAAAAAACAGCAGCTACTTTTCTACACTTTTTTTGGTTTGCTTTTTACGTTTAGCGCGCATACCAGCGCTAACACCATTAAAACAGCAATGCCCGATACGCAAGAACTCAGTTCTGAAGAAAGTACACATCATCAAAAGCTAATTACCGCAGGCGGCACCATTACTGAAATTGTGTTTGCTTTGGGAGCCGGAGAGCGCGTTATTGCCGTAGACCAGTCAAGTCAGTACCCCGAAGCAGTGAAACAGTTGCCAATGGTGGGCTACTACCGAGAACTTGCTGCAGAAGGCGTGCTGTCGTTTGCGCCTGATAAAATATTGGCCATTGAAGGTGTTGGTAGACAAGAGGTAATTAAACAAATAGAAAGTACCGGTGTGCAGGTAGTTGTTTATAACAAACCTACCAGTACCGATGGGCTTGTAGCGTTAATAAAACAGCTTGGTGATGATCTTGGAAAAGCTGAACAGGCAGAGCAGCTTATTGCCAAGTTTAAGGCATCCTTACCTGGTGAAAACCGCAGTGAAACTACAAACAACACACCCTCAACGAAAGCTGTATTTCTGTTGTCGGCGTCAGATCGCGGCCTTATAGCGGCTGGTACAGAAACGGTTCCTCAATTAATTTTCAACTACGCTGGAATTCAAAATATAGCGGCGAAGCACACCGGGTTTAAGGGCATCAATAATGAAGCGTTGGCATTGCAACAGCCTGACTTCTTAGTAGCACCGCGTCATGTAGTTATGGGTGCAGGCGGTAAGGAAAAGTTTTGCCAAAGCCCAAACTTATCGCTACTTAAAGCTGCGCAGCAGTGCAAGCTACTGGTAATGGATTCGCTTCAGTCTTTAGGTATGACACCAAGGCTGGCAGACGCCATCGCTACTGTCAAAAACTATCAGCTTGAAAACCTATGAACACGTTAACTTTTTCAGCACGGTCACAACGGCCGGCTATTCAGCAAAGCTGGTTTGAAAGCCATCAAAGAAAAGTTGGGTTTTGGCTAGCAGGCTTAGTGGTTTTATTGCTTTTAGCTAGTGTGGCGTCGTTAAGCTTTGGGCCTGCAGGCTGGGATATTCGCTTTGCTATAGCTTGGGCGTTACCCGACAGTTGGCACGCTATTAGTCAGCTGCAGCTAAATATAATAAGTGAAATACGTTTACCCAGACTATGCCTAGGCATGTTAATAGGCGCAGTACTTGCCCAAACAGGTGCTGCTACGCAGGCGCTATGTAGAAACCCGTTGGCCGACCCATCTGTTATTGGCGTTAGTTCAGGCGCGGCCGTTATGGCGGTTGGCATGATTGCGCTTGGGCCTTTACTGCAAACACAGTTTGGCATTAAGGCCGAGCTGCTACTTCCCTATGCAGCTTTCACAGGTGCACTTATAGCAACGCTTTTGGTGTATCAATTCGCTAAAAGCGACCAAGGGGTGCAGGTTACGTCACTTATTCTTGTTGGTGTTGCCATGAATGCGCTTGGGTTCGCACTTATCGGTCTATTAAGTTTCTACTCAGACGACAGTTCGCTGCGCTTAATAAACTACTGGACCATGGGATCGCTGGCAGGCGCTAATTGGTCATCACTGGTTCAAGCTATGCCATTACTGCTTTTAAGCCTATTAGGGCTATGGAATAAAAGGCATCAGATGAGTCTTCTGCTACTTGGCGAATCAGAAGCCAAATACATGGGCGTAAATATAAAGAACCTAAAAAACCAAATTGTTGTTTTTGTTGCCATTGGTGTTGGGGCCGCGGTGGCATTAACAGGGTTAGTTGGCTTTCTTGGCCTTGTTATTCCGCATCTTTCCCGCCTACTGGTGGGCGCAAATCTTAAATACATGATGCCTGTAAGCATGTTGCTAGGGGCGCTTGTGCTGTTGGCTTCAGACTGGATTGCCAGAATTATCGTTACGCCTGCCGAGCTACCTATAGGCATAGTTACGGCCATCATCGGCGCGCCGGTATTCATTTGGATGCTAAGACGCCAACTAATGCCAAGCCGCGACAGTCATTAATTAGGAAGGTAAACATGGAAAACATACTTTCACTTAATGAAATAACAGTAAAGCGCGGCCATAGGCGCGTGCTTAACAACATAAGCTGTCAAATTCCAGCGGGCAAATTGGTGGTGTTGGTAGGCGAAAATGGCGCGGGTAAATCAACGCTAATTCACACAATGGCAGGCAACCTAAAGTACAAAGGCGAACTTGCATTTAAAGGTAAGCGGGTAAGCGAGTGGGGTGAAACTGAGCTAGCAAAAGTCCGGGCTGTAATGACACAGCAAAATGCACTTAACTTTCAGCTAGGTGTGCCTGAACTGATTGCAATGGGGCGCTTCGCTATTGCCGAGCCAGAACAGCAAAAGCAGCAGAGAGTGGCCGAATACGTAAACCACCTCAACTTACAAAAGTTAGCCAACAGACACACAGGTCAACTTTCAGGAGGAGAGCTTCAACGCGTAAACATTGCCCGTTGTTTTGCTCAACTCGATGCTTTTAACAGTGAAAGTGAAAGCAAGTTGCTGCTGCTTGACGAGCCTACATCGGCATTAGATCTCAATTTCCAGCATCATTTAATGCAGTTGGTACGCAAGTTTACCAGCACGGGCAATACCGCCATTGTCGCCATTCACGATTTAAACCTTGCTTCACTGTATGCCGACGAAGTGCTGCTACTAAGCGGTGGCGAGCTTATTAATTACGGCCCTAAAAGCGACGTACTTACACCAGAATTTTTAGAGCCTGTGTATCGCACTAACATGCATATACAGCCTCACCCAGACCTAAAAATACCAATGATATTTTCTCAACCCAAGGAGCTCCTTAATGAGAACGCAAGCATTAACTGACGCAAAAGCATTACTTCGCGCTTGTGAAACGGGCGTTATTTCTACCATTTCATACAACCTGCGTGGATACCCGTTTGGGTCGGTTTCCCCGTTTATAAGCTGCAGCGAAGGTAAGTTGTATTTCTACATAAGTGATATTGCGCAGCATGCTAAAAATTTAGAAAAAGACAGCCGCATGAGCCTAACGGTGTTCCATCAAGCAGAAGAGGGCGACCAAAATGCGCACGGCCGTGTAACCTTAGTAGGTGACGCTACACCACTAAAAGGCGATAAAGCCGCAGAAGTGCTTGAGCAATATGTACTGCGTTTCCCTGAAGCCGAGGGGTACAAAAAAGCCCACGACTTCAAAGTTTGGCAAATGGATATTACTCGTGTTCGCTTTATCGGTGGCTTTGGCAAAATATTCTGGTTAGAACAAGAAGAATGGAATGCCCCAGCAAGTCCTTGGGACTTTTCTTCTGAAAAGAACATGATTGAGCACATGAATGACGACCATCAAGACGCAATGAGCTTAATTCTTGCGCACCACCACGGTGTAGAAGACGAATTACCTACTATGACTGGCGTAGTTACCGACGGCTTTTACATTCGCTCAAAAGACAAAAACTACTACGTGCCTTTTGAAAATGTGTGTAGCAAACAAGAAGATGTACGTATGGAGCTAGTAAGGCTAACTAACCGCGCGAGAAAAGCGCAAGCGGCTTAGTTTTTAAGTAATTATCAAGATAAAAAGCGCTGTGTAAAGCTTTATAAATGCAGCGCTCTTTATTAGATAAACGCTTAAAATGGATTAACGGTGTAACCTTTTTGTTGCAGAAGTGCATGGGCGGTCATTGCTGACAATTGCATTTCAACGCCTTCTATTAGCTGACTACTTTTCACCGCATTAGCAGCAGCGCTTTGACCGCAAACTATAACCTGTACATTATTTTGCTGAAGGGCTTCGATAAGCGGTTCGTTCGGGTTTGAAGCGTTATATTTTGCCTTGTACGACGCCTCATTTAATAAATCTAACGTCGCCTTCCCATGAACCACTAGCGCCAAATGAGTATTTTCTTTTTTAACCCCGGCTGCCGCGTGCATGTTAATAAAACGAGCAAGGCTTTCAAATTTTCTGTTTAACGTTGCGGCCCCACTAGTACTTGCTACATCAAACGCAACTTTAAATTCACTATCTTCACTTAAGGAGTGGCCCAGTACAGACGCATGTTTGCCAAAATCATTAATTACAGGCCCATAGTTAAATGCCGACATCTGTGCGCTAGCAGACAAAGAAAAGCCAAATAGAGTAATGAAGCAACAAACTGCAAGGTTTATATTTTTTACGTTAAACATAATGTGTATTCTCACTATTATTTTATGTTGACGTCAGATAGCACTTTTTATCACTATCAATATATCGTCAAAAACCTTTTTCGAATACAAGGCTACCGTAATGAAAATAGACATCGCCCTTTTAGACGGACAAAAATTACAGGCCAGTTTTGGCAAGCACCAAATAATCAGCGACCAAAGTGTATCTGCAGGTGGTGACGAAGCTTACCCTGAGCCCTTCGACTATTTCTTAGCTAGCATGCCGTTGTGCGCAGCGTTTTATATTCGTAAGTTTTGCGAAGCCAGAGACATTAGCACTGATGGTATTAGCCTTAGCCAAGAACACGCTACAGTGGGCGAGGATAAATACAAAAAAGCGTTTTCAATTAAAGTAACGCTGCCAGAAAATTTTCCAGAAAAATATAAAAAGCCACTTTTGGCGGCAGCTAATAGCTGTACTGTTAAAAAAGTAATTCAAGCAATGCCTGAGTTCGATATTCAAATTGAAGAGTAGTTTGCTTTAGTTTTTTACCTGCAAACAAAAGCGCTGCCTAGGTCAGCGCTTTAAATAGCATGAAAAATACCGTGTTTATCACTCTTTAGCGGTTACAAAATGCTGAGCAAGCATGCCCACTACCATTGCACCCACAAACAAAAGAACGTCTGACTGCAGCGATGCAATAGCCACTACCGCAGGGCCTGGGCAAAAGCCGCTTATTCCCCAGCCAATACCAAACATGGCTGAACCTGTAATAAGCTTTGAATCGATAACCTTGCTGGTGGGGATGTCGAAGTTATCGGCAAATAAAGGTTTACTGCGTTTGCGAACCCAAAAGATCCCCGGTGCGGCAATGGCTATTGCGCCGCCCATTACAAAGGCCAATGTGGCATCCCAATTTGCGCTGAAATCTAAAAAGTTTAAAACGCGGGCAGGGTTACTCATGCCAGACACAATCAAACCAAAACCGAACAAAAGCCCACTTAGTAACGATGCAATAATTACGTTCATCAATAGTACTCCTGTTTTTTAAAAGTGTCTGATTAGGTTGGTAGTAATAATAGCTGCAGCCATAAACGTAAGTGTTGCCACTATCGAGCGTTTAGACAGTCTAGAAAGGCCCGCTACACCATGGCCAGACGTGCATCCAGAACCAAGGCGAGTACCAAAGCCAACTAACAAACCCGCTACCACTAAATAGCCTGAACTCATTTGCGTTTGTACCTGCAAAGCGCCGGTAAACACAATGTATAAAACGGCCGATAACACAATGCCCACAAGAAACGCCAGCCGCCAAAATCGCTCAGTGCCTTTTTGAGTTATTGCGCCTGCTGCTATACCCGAGATGCCGGCAATACGGCCAAGCGTAAGTAGAAGTAGCACTACAGACAAACCTATTAGCAGCCCACCGAGCAAGCCGGCTAAAGGTTCAAACGGTGTTGTTGTCCAGTTTTCCAATTTTCTCTCCTATACCTTGTGCAATGCCAAATGAAACAAAAACCTCAAACGAAAAATAAATTAAGCGCATGATTTAATTGGTCTTTGTTGTCAATTTCTTGAGTGAATATTTCAAATGTAACAGCGGCATTAAATGTAACGCTTATATTTAAGATGTACATTAAAATAATTTTTGTTATATGATATATCAAAATGAAATATGGTGTCGACATGATTTTTCTTGGTTACATTGCCGCGGTATTAATGGGAATCGTTTTAGGCGTGATAGGCGGTGGCGGCTCTATTCTTACCGTTCCTATTCTGGTTTATTTAATGGGCGTTTCACCAAATATTGCTACTGGCTACTCGTTACTTATTGTGGGGGCAACTGCGGCGTTCGGTGCAGTAAGGTACTACAGAGAAGGCTTAGTTGACGTAAAAGCATCTATTTTGTTTGCGGTACCCTCTATCGTTGCTGTGTATATGTCGCGGGCTTATTTAATGCCGGCCATCCCCGATACCATGTCAATTCAATCGCTAACCATAGAAAAAAATCTAATCATCATGGTGCTTTTTGCCACGCTAATGTTGGCCTCGGCAACCATGATGTTGAAAAAGGCCTATAGCAAATCGGTATACGAAACGAAGGTTATTCAAAACAAGCAACCTAGCATTGGGCTGATAATCATTGAAGGCGCAGCAATTGGCGTAATTACCGGCATACTGGGTGCTGGCGGGGGCTTTCTGATCATACCCGCTTTGGTTCTTTTTCTGGGTATGCCTATGAAAAACGCGGTGGGAGCGTCGTTATTCATCATTGCTTTAAAGTCGTTGCTTGGCTTTGTTGGCGATTTACAAACCGGTATTCAACTGCAGATGCCTTTACTACCACTTATGTTGGCAGCCACGTTTCTTGGAATGGCTGTCTCTACCAAGGTAGCAGGAAAACTAGACGGTGCAGCGCTGCAGAAATTCTTCGCATTTTTCACCCTAGCCATTGCCATTTTTATCATGATCAAAGAGCTTATTTAGGAAAACCTTATGAACGTTGAAACTTTCTACGATGACCAAACATCCACGTTTACCTATGTGCTATTCGATCCCATTTCGAAAGAAAGTGCTGTCATAGATTCGGTTGCCGACTTTGATATTTTTTCAGGTCGCGCATCAACGCTAAGTGCCGACAAGGTCATCAACTTTATCACCCAAAATCAGCTAACCAATAAGTGGATATTAGAAACTCACGTGCATGCCGATCACATAACTGCGGCACACTATTTAAAGGCTAAAATTGGCGGAAAAATTGGTATTGGCTCGGGTATCAAAACAGTACTTGATATGTGGGTTGATATATTCGAAACGTGGAACGATACGCCGCGCGATGGTAGCCAGTTCGACGTGTTGTTTGATGAAGGTGACACGTTCAATATTGGTCGCTTTGAGGTAAGCGTATGGCACACGCCTGGGCATACCCCTGCATGCGCGAGTTATTTGGTAGATGGCAAAGCCTTCGTGGGCGACACTATGTTTGCACCTAACCTTGGTACCGCGCGCTGCGACTTTCCTGGGGGCAGCGCTGAGCAGCTCTACAATACTATCCAGCGCCTATTTACGCTTCCCGATGACACAACGGTGTATCTTGCCCACGACTACCCAAAAGAAGGTGCTGCCCCTCAATCAACGGTATCAATAAAAGAGGCGAAGGAAACAAACGCGCAAATTCGCCCGGAAGTCACCCTTCAAGAGTACGTGGAAAAACGCGAAGCAAGAGACGCAACGCTTGCGGTACCCAAATTACTTCTACCCTCAATACAGGCAAACCTTCGAAACGGCCAGTTTGGTTCGCTTTCTGAAGGCGGTAAGCAGTTCATTAAAATCCCGGTAAATACCATTTAAAGAGGTGGGTAATGCAATACGCTAACGTAACACAACAGCTATCTGTTAGCCCTCAAGTGCTGGTTGAGGAACTTAAGGCAATTCAAGCAGCGGGGTTTAAATCAATTATTTGTAATCGCCCCGATGGCGAAGGGGTAGATCAGCCTAATTTTGCTGAAATAGAAGCCAAAGCATTATCACTTGGTTTGTCGTGTATATATCAGCCGGTGGTAAGCGGTAAAATAACGCATCAAGATGCATTAACGTTTGAAGCTAACCTACAAAAACTAGAAGCCCCGGTGCTTGCTTACTGCCGTACTGGTACACGTTGCATTACGCTATGGGCCATGACGGCTACTAAAACTCTTTCTTATGAGGCAATACTAAGTATTTCACAAAAGGCGGGATACGATTTAAGCGAGACATTGTTGCAAGGAAAACCCGCATAATTCACTTTTTCAGACAGCTAACTGTGTTAATGTGGCCAGTACTTAGGGGTTCCAACTTTTAACGAAAGGCAGCATGTCTGTAAGGAATTATCAAAAGTTCTACAAGCCACTTCATGCTAGGCACTCCGCCGACTTTGGCCGCTGTATTTACTGCGGCTGTGAGGCAGCGAGGCAAGACTATATTCCATCCATAAAATTCATTCACGACTGGCGAGACGGGAACCGCGAAGCCGATTTTATAAGCGTGCCCGCATGCAACGAATGCACAGACCTTCTAAAAAATGAAAACAACGGCACATTGCAAGCCAGACAAAGCGTACTAAAAAGAAAATTAGCCGAGAAATACAGCAAAGCCATAAGGGTGTTTAACCACTGGAGCATAGAAGAAATTGAAGAAATGGATGCGGCATTTCAAGTAAGCCTGAAAGGCGGTATGCGACTAGGAAAAGAAACCCTAACACGACTAGGTTTTCCCGGTCTCGATTATGAAGTAGATGGCAGCTTTACACGCGCTGCAGCACCCCAACAGGAAGTATTTACGGTTTTCGATCAAGAATTTGAGAGCTTTAGAGAGGCGCTTGCATTTGCAAGCAACGCCTACCAAATAAAGAAGAGCCGACTAAGCCAGCTTTATTTCGATAACGATGAAAGCTTTGATAGGGCAATTGAGGTTTTTCATGAGTTGGTTGGGAAGTAGATCTTGGTATTGTGAAACCAGTGACTGTCTTTGTTGGGTCTTTACTTACAATATAACTTGATAAGTCTATAATAATTACGAATCTCTGTTTTTGATAAAAAGGAATTTATCATGAGAAAGCCAATAAACCTTTTCCTAAAAATATCAATTGCGTTCGTCGTCATTGTTATTAACAGCATGCTAGTTCTCTTTCTTGCTAAAGACCAACTTGCAATACCATCGCTATTATCACCGTTGCACGAACAAACTGGTAGACCTAATACTTCAGATGAGCCAGCGGCTGTAAATGATGCGGATAAAGAAAGCCCAACAATAATGCCTGCCTACAGTTCGAAGCTAGCGAAAGCTAACAATAATTCGAATTTAGAATTGCCTTCTGTTAATGAACACCATACTGCGAAATGTTTAGATAAAAAGCCTCCACCAGAGAAAAAAGTGCTTTACACTTGGTTTGATGGAAAAGGCGTGAAGCATATCAGTGATAAGCCCAGAAGAGTGAGCGCAGATACTTCGGTAAAAGTAGTTGCAGAGATTCAACCAGAAGCAATTTCTATAAATTTTTTATCACATGATTTAACAACTAGCGTGCGTGAGAAGTTTAACTCGCAAGTTAAAAAAGCAATGGATGCCTTTGCGTCGGTGACACCTGAGGATGCGATTGTTCCTGTGGCTGCCAATTTAAGAAGTTTCACTGATAAAGCACGTTTTCTTGAATACTATAAGCAGTCGGGATCTTCAGTATCCTCAGCTACCGGGTTTTATTCAGCAGCTAAAAATGAATCAGTTGTATTAGTAAGGAATACTGAGCAGACAACAAGAACCGTCGTTCATGAGTTAATGCATACAGTAAACAGGCATTGGTACGGTCAAATGGCGAAGTGGCTTAACGAGGGTATGGCTGAGTATGCCGAAACCACGGAAAATATAAGAGATAACGTTTGGATTGGGCATCTCAAAACGAGGCAGCCGCTTTCTCTTATGCAGCTTTTTAATGCTTCTAGAGAAGATTGGCAACAGAATAGTCAAGACTACTATGCGACAAGCTGGGCTTTTGTTGCTTTTCTAATGTTGGAAGATAAAGACTTTATGAGTAGGCTGTTGTTAAAAGAGTCTGACAATGGGTGTAAAGAATTGTCCAGTTTTGATGTTGAAAACATCTATGGAAAAGATCTAGAGTATTTAGACAGTGTTTTTAGGCATTGGATTACGACCAATTTAAGTTAAGTCGAAAAGTTCGGATATTCGCCTTCGGAAACCTTCTGTAGGCTAAAACATTTTCTCATCAAAAGAGTCTATTCCAAGGTGTTTGCTAAAGTAATCCTTCCCATCTCTAATCATTTGCGACTTTATCGATATGAGGTCTTCTTTTTGCAACTTTTCCCACAAAACAGCATCGAACGCTAGTTTATCTAGGTCCTTGGCATGGTACATAAAGCTTTTGCGCTCGAATTTTTCGAATGGATTCTGAAGAATGCTTTTAGTCAGCCGACTTTTGTCATTTAAAAACGTTGCTTGATTCAAAGGGCTATTTGGTTTTTCAGCTTTCCCGTATTTTTTCAGCAGGTTTTTATAAAAAGACTGATAGTCATTTCTTAGAAAAGTAAGGGATACTTCGCCAGTTTTATCTGCGTGCTTAAGCATCAATAGTAAAAAGATTATTTTAAATGAAAAAGTATAATCTCGTTGCTCCAAAAACTCGAAAAAATCATCTTTTCTGGTCGCTTCACTACGAACTTTTAGCTTTTTCGCTACGCGTATCTCATCAATTCTACTTTGTTTGTAATAGTTAAGCATTTTATTGCCAAACGGTAACTGCTTGTCTGGAACTATGCTTTGATTTTTTACCCAGTTTTTCACCGTGCCCGTGGAAACAAATAGCTCTCTTGCAAGTTGTTCATCATTTACATAATCGCCGAACTCATCTTCGAAATTAAAAAGCTGAATGGGCCTTAGAATTCTTTCGGATTCATGAAGGTGGTCAAGAACAATCTCTTCGCCTACAGGTGCTGCGTTGGGGTTGAACACATCAGCGAAAGGCTTGTAGTCGGTTAAGTTGAATATACTGTGCAGACTCCATGGTTGAAGCGCAGGTCCATAGCTATCAACCACATCAACTACATAAAGCGCTTCTTTTCCAGGGTGGTTCCTTGTGCCTCTTCCTAATTGTTGCATGTAAAGCACTTTGGACATGGTTGGTCTTGCCATTACGATAATTGAAGTGTTAGGCGCGTCCCAACCCTCATTTAATAGATCACATGCACATAAAAACCGTAGTTTTCCATCTTTATATTTTTGAAGGCCTTCACGGCTGTTTGCTGATACTGCTTCTGCACCAATCATGTTTTTATTTAGCAGAGCTGCAAGCCTATTAGCGTGTTTTACATCAACGCAAAATATAACACCTTGAAGTGAGGACAGTGACCGCTTGGTAGAAACGTCTTCTTGATTAAAGTAATTAGAAATAATATCAACAATCAGCTGATCTCTTGAAGGAATGATGATGTTCTTATTAAGGTCGCTTTTTACAAATTCTTTCCCATTGAATCGTACTTGTGAAAAATCAATATTACTCTCTAATCGAAAAGCGCGTATAGGGGGTAAGAGGTTTTGTTTTATCGCCTCTTCTAAGGTCATGTTTACTTGATATCTACCAAATATTTCAGCTAAATCTTTCCGGTCTAGCCGTTTATCGGTTGCTGTGCAGCCGAGTAGGGTTTTGGGCTTGAAGTGCTCTAAAACTCTTTTAAGACCCTGTGCAGGTGCATGGTGTGCCTCGTCCACCACAATGTAGTCAAAGTAATCTGAGGAAAGAGAAAAGAAGCTTCGTTGTATGGCTTGTGTTGTTTGCACAATTACATCTGCATCTAAATCAGTTATATCCGAAGATACTTTTAGGGAAGGGTTTCGCTCCAGAAAACGTGATTTTGTTTGGTTTCGAAGGTCTTTGAAAGGTACGATAACTAACGTACGTTTAGCCCGTCCCAACTTCCTCTGCCTGTGGTGGTCTGCAATAAATACTTCTGTCTTGCCTGTGCCAGTAGGAAGTATTAGTAAGAAAGTATCCTTTCCCGCTTCCCGATTGTTTTGTATGTCAGATAATGCGTCTTCTTGATGCTTGAAAAGTGAAAAACTGATATGACGAAGCTTACTTGCTGAGGGCTTTTCGCAGAACGTTTCTGGCGCTCCAAAATACAGGCGAATTTGATCAGCAAACTTTTTATCGTCTGCCATTCCTGCATTTGACCAACGGTACACTTTTATACCGTCCTTTATTAACGAGTTCTGTTTTAGCAACTGTGAAAGGTAACGCTTTCTATTTATAACCAGTGGGTGATGAAAAGCTTCGCCATTTAATTCAATTGCAATTTCACCGCTTTGCGTCTTTAGCATGTAGTCTACATAGCGGCTTTTACCCAGTACGTCGATATATTGATATTCACGTTCCAAAGCATAAAGATATTTAGAGCCATAAACCTGCTCAAATAGACTTTCGAAATTGTATTCAGGCTTCGTTGGATCTATTTCGTTTATGTGTCTGTCAGTACCGTAATGTTGAAAATCGTACTCCTCGTTTGTTTCGCCTAAAAAGGCATCAACAAACCACGTATTGTCCGTTTCTTGATCATCAATGAATCTGTAAAGCTTGGTAAATTTATGCATCAGCATATTCTGCCAACTTGTATATTCATGATATCGATATTGAGGCTTATGATTGCCATAAAACTGCGTATCTAGAATAACGCCAGTTTGTTGCTCGGAGTCACTATATAGGTATGAGGTATATTGTGAGTCGATGAGTTGAAATCCTTTTCGCTCTAGCAACTTTGATAAACTCATCCATTAAGATCCATTGTCACGTCATTTTTCACTGACACTAACCCTTCACCAATTCAACCGTAACCCACTTTACGTCATCTCGCTTCAAACCATCTTGGCTCGGAACCGGGTTTAAGTTGCGCGCAGTTAGTCCGTTACGCTTTGCCAAGGTCACCAACTCCTCATAGCTTACAGGGTGCATGGGTCTTGCTTCATCATTGGGGCCGAATCGAAGGCTTATATACATGGTCCCACTTTCTGAAAGTAACTCTGATAAACGTTTTAACGCTTGTGGTCTTTCATCTTCAGGCAAATGCATCCATACCGCTGAAAGCAGAATGAGGTCGTATGTTTCTGGCGATTGGGGGAGGGCAGTAAGCTCGGGTAAGCTGGCGCTACACCACGTAACACTGTTATGTGAATTGGCCTGTGCAAGGGTTCTTAGTTTATCGGCAGGTTCTGCGGCTGTTACTTTCCAGCCTTGTTCAGCTAGCCAGTTGGCGTCGCGGCCACTGCCTGCGCCTACGTCTAGCGCATTGCCCTTATTGGCGTTGTGTAGAAAAGCTATCCAATCGCCATGCACACTTTCGGCGTTTACCGAATTATACAAATCGTAATAGTGCTGCGCTTTTTCGCTGTAGTGCGTAATGGTGTTTTTTGTACTGCTAGTCAAAACGTCGATGCCTCCCTGATCTGAAGTACAGATTATCGCATTAACCAAAGCGCAGCTAGTGTTTAGCAATGTTACATTTTGTATTATTGCAAATAATAACAATTATCATTTAAATTAAGTTTAAGCTGTTTTATACTCCCACGCCGAAAACATCCTAACCCTTCAAAACCAATAGCAGAGAACACCATGAAATTAAGCAGTTTATTTGCACTAACGCCTATCGCGTTTGCTTTATCGGTAAATGCGCAAACAACGCAAGGCGATACAGTAGAAGTTAAAGAAGCAGACGTTGAAAAAATTCGTATTGTTGGCGTTCGCCAAAACCGCGTTAGCCGCGGTGCAACGGGCTTAACCATGGAAATCAGCGAAACGCCGCAGTCTATTAGTATTCTGTCTGAAGATTTAATGCAGTCATTTGGTGCCTTTAGTATTAACGACGCGCTAAAGCTTGCACCGGGTATTAACGTAGAAGAATGGGAGACTAACCGTACCAACTATACGGCCCGTGGTTTTGAGATTAAAAATACACAAATTGACGGTGTAGGTCTGCCGAACGACTGGGGTATTGTTACCGGCGCCGTTGAAGCTTACGGTTATGAAGAAATTGAAGTCATTCGAGGTGCCAATGGTCTGCTAACTGGTGTGGGTAACGCCTCGGGTACCATTAACTATGTGCGCAAGCGCCCAACGAATGAAGAGGGCGGTGAAATTGGCGCAAGCATTGGCTCGTATAACTTTAAGCGCGTACAGGGCGACTATTCTATGCTGCTTACCGAAGACGGCAGTTGGGCAGCCCGCGTCGTAGCCAGTGTTGAAGATAAAGAGTCACATTTGGATGGCCTGGAAAACGATCGCAGCTTTGTTTACGGTGTTATCGACGGTCAGTTAACCGACAGCGCTACCGTAACCTTTGGGTTGTCTTACCAAGGTGCTAATACCGACGGCAACACCTGGGGCGGGCTGGTATTTAACTATACCGATGGCACTCAGGCCGAGTGGGACATTAGCGATACCACTGCCCAAGAGTGGACAAAATGGGATACCGAAACTACCAATGCGTTTGTAGAGTTAGACTATGTGTTCGATAACGATTGGCAGCTACTGCTTAGCTACAACTACCGCGACTTTGAAGATCAAAGCAAACTGTTTTACGCCTACGGCGCAATTGATAAAGACACAGGCTTAGGCCTTGTTGGTTGGCCGGGTCGTTATGACTCAGAGCGCGATTCTCACCTTGTTGAAGGCCGTGTATTCGGTGATTTCGAACTGTTTGGTCGCAATCATGAAGTGAACTTTGGTATAAGCCACGCTACCAGTGATGATGTGTCTTTCGTTCATGCTTTTGACTATGCCACTACACCTGCCTATGGTCCAACGCCTGCGTTCCCTTATGCATTAGATGCTATTGCCGAGCCTGTTTGGCTTGCCGCTTCTGAGTACTCAAATATTGAGCAAACATTAACGCGTTACTTCGGCTCTGCTCGATTCAGCGTAACAGACGCAATGCATATCATTGCTGGCTTCAACGCCATTGATTTTGAGCGTACAGGGCAAAATGCCGGGGCGGTTATCGATAATTCAGAAAGCGAAGCCAGCCCATACGTTGGCGCTACTTACGCGGTAACAGAAGACGTGAACGCGTATATAAGTTATTCAGATGTGTACCAGCCACAAGAGCAGTACGACATTAACGGCCAATATCTTGACCCTACTAAAGGTAAGAACTTTGAAGCTGGCTTAAAGGCGCAATGGTTTGACGACAGACTACTTACCACTTTCGCCTTCTTCACAGCAGAGCAAGACAATTTGGCAGCGTATGCGGGAACTAATCCAGATACGCTTCAGTTTTACTATAAAGGGGTATCGGTAGAGTCTGATGGCTTTGAAATTGAAGTGGCCGGCCAGGTAACCGATGCATTACGTATTAATGCGTCTTATACCGCTATCGACGTAGAAGATGAACAGGGCAACGATGCTAATCTATGGGCGCCGCGCGACGTAGTAACGTTCCAGTTAGGTTATACCGTACCGCAGGCTCCAGAAATTGAAGTGGGTGTTGGCGGTAGATGGCAGTCTGAGATCAGCAACGTAGACTACAATGTAACCCAAGGCGCTTACTTCTTGGGTAACGTTTATGCCTCACAGGCGTTTTCTGAGAACTTCACTGTTCGATTTAATATTAATAATATTTTCGATAAAAAATATATAAATAGCTTACATACGGTTGGCTTCTACGGCGCTGGAATTAACGCACAGTTGAGCGGCTCATACACGTTCTAGTGTGATGAGCAGTATAAAAATGCGGCTTAGGCCGCATTTTTTCTGACTATTTCTCAATTAAAACGTTATGTGAAGAGAGTGAATTTAAAAATTTATTAACTGATTAACAGCACAACCGTTGCTACTCTTAAGTGGGTTTAAAATGATGGAGTGTTAAATGAAGAAGCATTCGTATAAGTTGTTTTTGTCCATTATAAAGTATTCAGTGCTTTCGCTATCTATTTTCTTCGGTGGCTACCTTGCTGCGCAAACCAATGACCGAAATTATGAAACTATCGATATAACGGGTGAAAAATCTACGCCACAGTTAAAGCGTGCTTTCAAAAAACAACAAATGGAATTCATCGAACTTTACAACACGGTAAATACCGACGCGCAGTTCGATGTCATTTGTAAATGGCGAAAATTTACCGGTAGTCAAATAGCCAGAAAATTGTGTGAGCCACGCTACATGATTGACTTTAGAGCGCTTACCGTCCAAACGTGGTCAACGCAGCCTGGTATCGACTTTAACCGTTTACCTAATGACGACACGCTACGCTTTTTAACACAAGATACCCGTGAAGAAGCTTATAAGCATGTGGCAGCGCTAGTGGCAACTCACCCTAAGTTGTTAGACAGCTTCTTAAAGCTTGATGCCATACACGAACGCATAAAAGCGCGCAAAGAAGCTGGAATGAACGGCGAATAGCGATGCTAGTACAAACTTACTAACAATTTTTGTGGACTAAAATATAGGCGCCTTGCTTAAAAGTTAGGCGCTTGCTAATGTTATGTTGTATCGAGGAAAAAGGATTTTTTATGAAACACGCTTCAATTACTTCACTTCCATTTATTTTCAAGGCGCTCATTACGGCGTTGTTACTCTCTGCATCAGGCGTTGTGTTTGCCCAAACAGACAAGTCTGAATCAGATAAGAGGACGGTTGAAACTATTGAGGTTACAGGTCAAAAGACCATTGCGCAGCTTAAAGCAGCGTTCGACAAGCAACGCTTTGAGTTTTTGGACTTGTATAACACTATAAACGAAGTAGCTAAATACGATGTGCTGTGTAGCTATCATCGAACATTGGGGTCGAGGATAGCCAAGAAACAATGTGAGCCACGTTATGTAAAAGACTTTCGTGCTATCGCAACGCAAACGGCAATAATGTCATCTTCTAAACCCGGCTTGGATATCAGCCGTCTTCCCACAGATGATCAAATCATTTTCCTTACGAAAGATCAGCGTGAAGATGCCTATAAGCACGTGGCTGCGCTAGTAGCTACGCACCCTGAATTGTACGAAAGCTTCTCGAAGCTAGATGCGCTGCATCAGCATATCGAAGAGCGTAAAGAGCAAGCTCGAAACGGCGAATAAACCTAATAAAAAAGCGGCGTAAGTGAGTAACCCTCACTTCGCCGCTTTTTTGTTTGTGCTTTTTTATTGATACTTCTTCAACTCTAAACGCGAAACCATTCCTTTGTGTACTTCGTCAGGGCCATCGGCCAAACGAAGTGCACGTGCGCCAGCAGCAAAACGTGCTAGTGGGAAATCGCTACACATACCCGCGCCACCATGAATTTGAAGCGCCATGTCTACTACATTTTGCAACATATTAGGCACTACTACTTTAATGGCAGAGATTTCTGTCATAGCGTGTTTAACACCTAAGTTATCAATTTTCCACGCAGCGTGAAGTGTAAGCAAACGCGCTTGCTCAATGGCCATACGAGCATCTGCAACGCGCTCTAAGTTGCCACCTAAACGAATTATTGGTTTACCAAAAGCTACGCGTTCGTTTCCGCGCTTAAGTGCTAGTTCAAGCGCCTTTTCTGCCATACCAATTGCACGCATGCAGTGATGAATTCGACCAGGCCCTAAGCGTCCTTGAGCAATAGCAAAGCCTTTACCCAAGCCCATAATTAAGTTGTCTTTACTTACACGCACATTGTCGAAATGCATTTCGCCGTGACCATAAGGCGCATCATAATCGCCATAGGCATCAAGCATACGCTTAATGGTAATTCCCGGCGTATCTAGTGGCACAATAACCATGCTGTGGCGGCTGTGCTTGTCGTTTTCAGGGTTGCTTAACCCCATGAAAATGGTGAAGGCAGCATTAGGGTGACCTAAACCCGTCGACCACCATTTTTTACCATTAATAACAACATCGTCGCCGTCTTCAATAATGGTGGCAGCCATATTGGTGGCGTCAGACGACGCAACATCAGGCTCGGTCATGCCAAATACCGAACGAATTTCGCCATTTAACAATGGCGTTAACCACTGTTGTTTTTGTGCTTCGCTACCGAAGTGATAAAGCACTTCCATATTGCCGGTATCAGGTGCGTTGCAGTTAAAGATTTCTGGTGCAAACAAATACCTGCCCATGCGTTCAGCCATTGGAGCGTATTCTAAGGTAGTTAACCCCTGTCCAAGCTCTGCGTCTGGCAAAAACAGGTTTGCCAAGCCAGCTTCACGGGCTTTCGCCTTTAACGCCTCTGTGCCGGGGTGAAGCTTCCATTCTTTCCAATTTGCGTGGTGATTTTCTTTGTGATGAAAGTCGTACACTTCGTTTTCGATAGGAGCAATGTGCTCGGCAATAAACGCGTCTAGCTTTTCTAGTAGCGCTTTTGTTTTGTCGTTATGCGAAAAATCCATAGGGCACCTTTAACATTGGCAATGTGATAAACGTTATTGTGCTATTGCACAGCTTATATCCCTAATAGTAGTGAATGTTGTTTAATGAATGAAATGAAATATAATCCTTTATCTCTGTGAATTTAATTCATTGCTTTTGGGTGTTTCCAGTGCCGAAGTAGCGTAAAAAAGAATAACCTTACGGTTATGATGAATTCAAAAAGCACCCAATATTTAGGGTAAGTAGAAATGTTAGAAAGCAGGCAGTTTGAAAAACTCGATTTAAATTTACTTAAAGTGTTTGAAGCGCTGTGGCAACACCGCAACATGACTCGTGTTGCAGAGGCATTACACATTACACCGTCGGCGGTAAGTCACGCCATGCGACGCTTTCGCGACATTTTGGGCGACCCACTTTTTGTAAAAGAAAAGCAAAGCATGCTGCCAACTGCTGCGTGCGAACGTCTTGCTCCGGCAATACTTAACGCGCTGAATGATATTCGAAAAGCGTTAGGCGAGTTTACCGAGTTCAACCCGCTTACTAGCCATCAACGGTTTGTTATCGCTATGCAAGAGTCGCTAGAGTTAGGTGTACTGCCAACCTTGCTTTCAAAACTGGAAAAGGTTGCGCCAAATGTTCAAATGGTAAGCACTCGCTTACATCGTGATGCAATGCTAGCCGACCTTACAAACCGCAATTTACACTTGGTAATAGACATTGGTCGTGCGGTGGCTTCCCCCATTTCACACTCGCTATTACGGCGCGACACCTACCGCGTAGTGATGAACAAACATAACCCGTTGGCTAAAGGGTTAGATAAACGAAAGTACGTGGCTGCGCGGCATATAACGGTTTCTAACCGGGCAAAAGGGGCGTCGGTTGAAGAAATTGCGCTTCAACAGCTTGGCGTAAGTCGCCCAGCGCTATGGCGTTGTCAAAATTATCGGGCTGCAGCCGACGTGGTTGCCAACACTAATGCACTGCTTACATTGCCAGGTTCGGTGGCAGACGCTGTTAGTGCACCAAACTTAATTAGTACCAAATTGCCTTATGGCCTGCCTGCATTGGAAACACACCTTTACTGGCATAGTCAGCAAGAAGGTGAGGCTGGACTGATGTGGTTAAAGGATTTGATGCTACACTTGTTTGCTGAATCTGGTCTTACCAGATGAGCTTTGATAGGATGCAGGCACGAACAGCAGGGCTTAGTTTATGAAAATTCACACGTTATCGGGTTACATTCAACACATCTATCTAGTGGAAGACTCGAAAGGTATTTTGTTGCTTGATGGCTGTAGCAGAGCCGATGTAGATAATGTGTGCCAATACATTACTAAAACACTGTCGCGCCCGTTAAGTGATTTAAAGCTTGTTGTGGTAACTCATATGCACCCCGATCACGCTGGTGGTGCAATGTTGTTGCGTAAGCGCACCGGAGCACAAGTGGCGTCGCACCCGAAAGCCATTAACTGGTATTCTGGTGTCGCCGGTCGCACCGCACACGGTATAGATTTATTGCTTACATGGTGGGTGGCAAGTCGCATTGGAAAGCCAAGAGCCCCCATTTGGTACAGTCCTATTCTGGCGCCTGACTTAACACTTCGCGACAATCAAACGTTGCCAGGTTTTAGTGATTGGCAAGTGATGTATACCCCAGGGCATACCGATCACGATTTATCACTAGTGCATATACCTACCCAGCAGGCCTACATTGCCGATGTACTTGTGCAGGTGAAGGGTGATTTGGTGCCGCCATATCCTTTGTGTCATCCTAATCAGTATCGCGAAAGCTTATCAAAGCTGGCCAATTCACAAATTGATACATTCTTTTGTGCACATGTGCCGCCTACGAAAAAAGATGATATCGACTTCGAACACGTAATTGAGAACGCGCCCCGAAAGCCAAAGAATCACTGGCATTCAAGCAAAAACCGCATTAAGAAAAAACTATTTGGGCTAACTAAAGACCACTAAATTTCGCCTGCCTTTCTTTTCATTTTCGAAGTAACAAACCCTGCAAAGCTCAGTTTTACGGGTTTGTTACCTTGCTTTTTGATGTGTTAATAACCACATATACTGTATTGGATTAAGTTCAAGAAAGCAGATGTAGCGAGAGAAGCGCAAAGGTAAGGAGTGCAACAAGTTAGTATGCAAAACACAATAGCTTCTTCATTAATGGGAAAAACGCGCGCTGTGGCATCGTTCACCAGTAACACTCTGGCCGATGTGTTTAGTAAAGAAACGCACCGTTTTACCATTACAGGCTTAAGTCGCAGTGGAAAGTCGATGCTTTTTACTAGCCTTATAACGCTGCTAAAAAGCCGTAGTGAAGAAGGGCTAGCGTGCCTGCCATTGTTGCGGTATTTACCGCCTTCGCGTGTGCTTGATATGCACATTGAGCCTATTGAAGGTTACAAGCCATTCCCTCATTTAAAAAACATCGCGGCGCTTGAAGCAGGTGATTGGCCAGAGGCCACCGAAGAAGCCTATGGTTTCAAGCTTGTTGTTCGACTAAAACAAACCGCGTCGATCAAACGCCATCTAATGCCCCATAGTGACGTCGTGTTTGAATTTATTGATTACCCCGGTGAATGGATTACCGACATTCCCATGCTTAATAAAACTTACGCGCATTGGTCTGATTCTGCATGGGCGCAGCTAAGTAGTGGGCCGCAGCAATACTATGCCCATGCGTGGAAGCAGGTGGTTAACGAATTCGACTTCGAACAAACACCTACACCGCAGTTAATTCAACAGCTTGTAACTCACTATCGCGATTATCTTGTACAGGCAAAGGCGAATGGCATTTCTCTACTTCAGCCTGGCAGTTTTTTATTAGAATCTAGCGACTTTAACTGGCAAGAGTTTGGTTTTACGCCGCTGCCTTCAAGTATTACCAGCGATGTGTCGCACCCATGGTATAGGGCGTTTGAAAAGCATTATTCAGCCTTTCAAAAAGACTGGCTAACGCCACTAAAGCATTCCATTTTTAAAGAAACTGATAAGCAAATTATTTTAGTCGACTTGTTTGAAGGGTTAAATCACAGCAGGCAGCACCTTTATCAACTAAAAGAAACGCTAAGCCATTTGGCCGATACCTTTGTGTATGGGCAAAGCGGGTGGTTTTCTCGCACTGTGCTTAGAAAGCAACAAATAGGTAAGGTAGCCTTTGTCGCAACGAAGTCCGATCTTATCCCTGAAAATCAGCAGCAGAATTTATTAAGTTTACTTACACAAGTTACTGAAGGGGCTCGAGCTCGATTTAACGATAAGCCCATTCAGTTCGAGCATTTTTTAGTGTCGGCCATGCAGGTAACTGATGAAGGCGCAAATAAAGACGCTATTCGTTATACCAATAACGATGGTCAGTATGTGGAATCTACCTTCGAGCCGCTGCCTAAAACCTTAAAAGAAATGGAAGAGGGAAGTCACTTTCCGGTGCCAAGTGTAAATGTGCCGGCCGACTTTAAAGCACGCATATTGGCAGGTAAAGGCATAGATAGATTACTTCAGTTTTTACTGGGCAAAGGAGAGTAATTATGAGTGGCAAGTCATCAGAAAACCCGCCAAGCAGGCCGGAATATAAAACGAAAGTGACTACACAAACGTTAAATATTGCACAGCCCGAAACCAAGTTACCTAAGCAAATAACGGAAGACGTATGGGAGCTTGAAACCGCCTCAACCGGCGTGTCTTTAGGTAGTGCTACCTTAGGGCTTGGCGTGTTGTCGATATTGGGTTTCTTCGTTTTTGATGCCTACACCACACTAACAGCCAGTATGGCGCAGCACCCTGTTGGCACCAGTGTGTTAGGTGCAATGTTGGCAGGCTTTGTAGGCTGTTTTAGCTTTTTAAGTTTTCGAGAGTGGCGCGGTTACAAGCAAGTAAATACGGCAATGCACGATGCTAAGCAACTACGCGATATGTTAGCCAATAAAGGTGCAAACTTGTCGCCTTCCAAGGTAAGCAGCATTTTAAATAAGCATGGCAAGCGCTTTTCTAAAGACAGTTATGCTGCACACTGTTTTGAACGTTACTCACAGCAGCGCCAAAGCGATATGACGTCGGCAGAACTTTTGGGGTTATACGAAGATACTGTACTAACGCCGGTGCAGGAAAAAGCGCAAAAGGTGTTGAATAAAGAGTCGGTAACGGCGGGTAGTTTGGCGTTTATAAGCCCAAATAACCTAATTCAAACTTTGGCCGTTGTTTGGATAAGTTTTCGTACCATACGCCGTATGGCAAAGGTATACGGCCTTCGCCCCGGTACTGCGGGCAATTGGAAGTTACTTAAAGTGTTAGCGCAAAATATTGCGGCTCAGGGCATTTTCGACCTAGCTACCGATGAAGTGGCTAATCAGATTGGTGGCAGCTTATCGGCGAAATTTATGGAAAATTCCGCCGAAGCCATTGCTGCAGGAGCACTAAATGCTCGCTTGGGAAGGGCGCTAATTAAGCTGCTTAAATAGTTGCAAATGGGAAGTATCCGCAAATCAAAGCTGTGCGGCAGGATATGGTAAAGAAGTTAGTAGGTGGCTTGCGGTGAAATAGCAAGCCTAGGTGCAACTAATTCATGATAAACAAAAGGCGCTTATAGCGCCTTTTTAGTAGGTACCACCACGTTGGCAAAGATAAGTCCTGCCACTAGCGACATAAATATTAAAAACACTTCTTGGCCTAGATGATCGGCTTTTACAAAGTCTTGTCCGGTCATAAACGAGTTAAGCCCAATATAGGTTTTCGACCCTGGCACCAGCACAATAAGACCATGCATTGCTACAATGGTGGCTGGCTGGTTGGCAATTCGAGTAAACGCATTAGCGAAAATACCAAGTGCGAATGCACCAACGAACGCGCCTAGCCCTGGGCTCATGTAATCAGAGCTCCATGCCGTTGCGCTATAGGCAATAAACGCTGCCGCCAACGCCCATGGAATGTGTTTTAAACGTGTACGAAAAATAGCAACAAGCGCGAAGCACAGTAAGAACACCGCAAGCCACGTAGCCCAATAGGGCAGTGATTCTGCAGGTGTATAAATGTTCTCACCAAATGCGCTAAAGCCTACCGACACGCCAAGAAACGCACCAAAATACAGTTTGAATAGCTGCATAATGGCGTCCATAGTACGCGCTGTACCCGACACCATATTGCGAGACGATAATTCCGCTAGCCCCATGGTTAGCGCTAAACCTGGCACAAACACAATTACAGACGACAGTACCACCAATGGAATATTAATACCGGGGTCAATATAGCTGCCGATGGCACACGCTAGTATACCGCCTACAAACGCTGTTGCAGGTTCAAGCATAAGGTTCACACGCTTAGAGCGTTGTGCCCATAATGTCCATATGTAGGCAACAAGGCCTAGCGCTCCTGACCAGCCAATTTCACTCCAGCTTGCACCCATCAGCATGGCGAAGGCGCCAGTGGCCATAGCGAATGCAACGCCGGTAATTAACTTGCCGTAGGGGCTGCCCATGGCATCAATTTCATTCAAGCGCTTGTCGGCTTCGCTTAGCGACATTTTGCCAGCTAGCAGTTCACTGGCTAATTCGTCGGTTAGCGACAGCGCGTTCATGTCTAGATCGCCGGGTAAAAGGCGGGCTGCGTGGTTGTATTCGTCTTCGTGACGGTCGCTCCAAATAACAAAGGTAAGCGATGTAGGAGTAGAGATAAACGACGCGTGTACGCCAAGATATTGCGCTACTTCACCTAAATAGGCTTCAAGACGAAACGCAGGCGTACCATATTTGTGCAGCATTTTTCCAAGCTTCACGATAAATCTACGAATTTGAATAAATTCTACGGTATCCAACGCAGTGTCCTTAATAGGTTATGGTAATAATATGAGGTAAGTAAGACGAAAAAGCCAGACGCTACCTGAAAGGTCTGGCTAAAATTTGCGCGGATTGTACGGAGGGTTTTACCGTAAAGCAAAACATATTTTTTCTTATTTTAAGATAAAAAAACTAATGCATACTTAACGGCTTTTTATTTGCAGAAATGAAATATTTTTATTTTATTTCAGGCTGTTGCGTTAAAAGGCATCCAGTCTTTCCACACGGGCTCCAGCCCTTTATCTACAATGGCAGTTACCACGTCTTCCACTGGCCGGTTATCGTCAATATCAAATTGATTAAGTGCAGTAGAAGGCTGGCTGTAGCCCCCTGGCTGGGTTTGTGAGGCCGCACTCATCGAAGTAATGCCTAACGGCAACGCGCCATCTCGAAAGTGTGCCGACTCTCGTGTGGAAAGCGACAGCTCTGCATAAGGATTAAAAATACGATGGGCACATATAAGCTGTAGTAACTGTTTCTCGTTGGGTAGCTGTTTATTTGCATTCGTATTTCCACCCGTTGTATTACCTTCGCAGCTTCTAAGGCGGGGAAAAGAAATTGAAACACGGCTTTGCCAATAGTGCTGCTGTATCAGCTGTGCATGAAGTGCTGTCATGGCACTGTCTACCCGCCAGTCACCTAACCCCAATAATGCACCAATACCTATTTTATCTATACCTGCCGCGCCTATGCGGTCGGTTGCTTCAAGCCGCCATAAAAAGTCTTGTTTCTTTCCCCGTGTATGAAATTTTGCATACTGCATTGGACAGTATGTTTCTTGGTAAACCATAACGGCATCAAGTCCAGCCTGTTTAAGCGTGGCATATTCGTTTTGCTTTAAAGGCTGCACCTCCATCATTAGGTAGCTTACCTTTTCTCTTATTGCGCTTAATATCTTTTCAAAATAGGCCATGCCTACTTTAGTTTCGTGTTCGCCCGTCACTAACAGCACTTGGCTAAAACCCATTTCTTTAATAGCTTGTATCTCGGTAAGGGTATCGCTTATGGTCAAGGTAGTGCGCTTTAGCTTGTTGCTCATGGTAAAGCCACAATAGGTGCATTCGTTGGCACACAAATTAGACAAGTAAAGCGGCACAAAAAGCTGCATGGTGTTCCCAAAACGATGGCGCGTAAGCGTGTAAGCACGCTCTGCCATGGCATCTAAATAAGGAGTAGCAGCGGGAGAAATTAATGCCATAAAGTCGTTTAGCTGCAGCGTGGTTTTACACAGCGCTCGCTCGACGTCCTTTGGGGTTTTGCTGTTTATCGACAGTGCCAAATGCGACAGGTCTTGGGTTAGTAGTGTTTGAGCAACATTCATAAAAAGGCTACTCCACCGTGTCTTTATTTGAAGCGCTTTTATCTGAAGCGCTTTTATCTGAAGCGCTAATGTCTGAACCGCTTATATTTGAACGGCCTGTCCCTGATGAGCCTGCATTTGGGCTGGCTGCTTTTGAGGTGGCTGCTGTTGAGGTCTTCTTTTTTGACGAACTTAAAAACGCAGTGAACGGGCTAGAAGCTTCGGCAAATTTACTGCTGTTACTAAGGCCTGCTTCAAATGCATGCCGGCCAGCTTCAACAGCTTGCGCAAAGGCTGCAGCCATAGCAACAGGGTTGTGTGCAGTAGCAATCGCCGTATTTACCAGTACAGCGTCAACACCTATTTCCATGGCATGCATAGCTTGACTGGGCTTACCAATACCCGCATCTACAATTACCGGCACCCGTGCTTGTTCTACAATAATGTTTAAAAAGGGCTCTGTTTGAAGGCCCTGATTACTGCCAATAGGTGCGCCTAGGGGCATTACGGCGGCGCAGCCTACTTCTTCTAAACGCTTGCAGAGCACAGGGTCGGCACCGCAGTAGGGCAGTACATGAAACCCTTTCTTTACTAATGCTTCGGCGGCTTTTAATGTTTCGATGGGGTCTGGCAGTAAATAACGTTGGTCAGGGTGGATCTCTAATTTTATCCACTGGCTCCCAATAGCTTCATAGGCCAGTTCTGCTGCAAATAACGCTTCACTGGCATTCTTAGCGCCAGACGTATTGGGCAACAAGGTAACGCCTAAATCCCGAAGTGCCGCCAATGTATTATCACTAGCGCTACTCTGTGCTACGCGCTTCATGGCCAAAGTGACAATAGCACTTCTTGATGCTGAAATAGCTTCTTTCATCACTTTCAGGTGACTGAATTTTCCGGTTCCAGTTAGCAGTCTAGATGTAAACGTATGATTGGCGAGTGTAAGCATAGTTATCCTCCTGCCACTAAAGTGAATATGTCAATGTTGTCGCCCTGTTCTAGGAAGGTTTTAGGCCAGTCTTTTTTGCTCACAATGGCGCTGTTCATCGCTATGGCAGTGCCAGTATCGTTAAGCTGTTTTAAGGCAATAAGTTCGGTGAGAGTAATGGGTGAGATAACGCTTAGGCGTTGGCTATTAACGTGAATATTAATGGTTGTCATAACATACCTTGCAGTAAGTAGACCGAGGAAGAGAGAAAGTGTGCATCTCACCTGTGGCTGCATTTGCAGTTAGGTAGTGCCCCCATTTTAAATTAGCATTGTCTTTTCTAGCCAAGTACAGCAATGCCTGCGTAGTTTGGTGGCATGCAGCCATACCTACCACTGGGCCAAGAACCCCTTGCGTTATGCAGTTTTCTTGTACCTGAATACTGTTAACTAGGCAGTTGTAGCACCCGCCTTCTTTATTAGTAGCAACGTTAATTGCTTGCCAGGTATTTCCGCTGGCTGCAGCAATGAATAAGGGTATTTGTGCATCAACACATGCCTGGTTTATTTGCTGACGTATTGCTACATTGTCGGTGCAATCTAGCACGCAGTTAGCGGTATTCATTAAACTAGGTAGGTTATTGCTGTCTGCATAAAGGCATTTTGCATGAATATCTATGTTCGGGTTTACTTTGTACAGCTCATTACTAAGGGCTTTGGCTTTTAAATCACCAAGGTGCATTTCGTTATAACTAACCTGACGCTGCAGGTTGCTAATATCAACTATGTCGCCATCTACCAGCGTAATGCGTCCTACACCAGCACCTGTTAAATATCGTGCTGCCAGACTTCCAAGCCCACCTAACCCAATTACAACGACATGTGCGCTAGCAATGTTGTGCTGGCCGCTTTCCTCAATGCCACTTACTAAAAGCTGACGGCTATATCGTTTTATGTCTTGGTTAGTTAGCAAAGCCTGCCTCCTTCGAAAGCAGCTTGAAGGCACTCACCGGTTTTTCTGCACGTGTGATGGCGGTAACCATGGCGATGCTATTCACGCCGGTTGCCGCTACATCACGAATGCTGTCGAAGTCTATACCGCCAATAGCCACCGTAGGTGTTGGCTTACACAGCGCTACATATTTAGCTAAACGCTTAACCCCTTGTGGCTGTGACGGCATACTTTTGGTTGTAGTTGGAAATATATGTCCAAGCGCAATGTACGATGGTTGAAGTGCTTTTATGCGCTGAATTTCCGCGTAACCATGGGTAGACAAACCAAGGCGTAGCCCTGCTTTTTGTATTGCTTTAAGGTCTGCTTTATCTAAATCTTCTTGCCCTAAATGTACGCCGTAAGCGCCAAATTCTATGGCAAGCTCCCAATAGTCGTTTATAAATAGCTGGCACTGGGTGTTTTGGGTAATGCTAACCGCTTCTTTTATTTGGTCAGCAATATACTGCGGCGAGCCTTCCTTTAAGCGCAGCTGCATTATTTTTACGCCCGTAGGCAATAGCATTTTTATCCAATCAACGCTGTCTACTACAGGGTAAATACCCATGTTTTCATTGGTAAGTGAGGCAAACGGTGCAGTATTAATTTTGCAATTTTCGTGGTTGCCGCAAAGCTGTTGTTGAAAATGCTGGTACTCGGCACAGCTAGTAAAAACAGCAGGAAATAGCGCTGATTGCTCTGGGAAGCCGTTGGTTCTTGCTAGGTGCGTGCTGTTCGATAGGTTTACGGTATTTGAAGGACGTGCTGTATTTGATAAAGACGTAGAGCACGATGGGGTCTCGTACATTGAATCAGCATACATAGAAGCTATGGACTTTTCGCGCACGTGCATAACATAAGCATTGGCAAGGGTTAGCGCGTCGTCAATGTCGTAGCCGTTAACGACAAATGCACACAATGCACTGCTTAACATGCAGCCAGTTCCACGCAGTCGACCATTCGCGTTTCTGGGTTGCTGAAATACGCGAAAATAGCCGCTGGTAATGAAGTAGTCGCTAACGGTGTGTTGCCATTGCGCATGACCACCTTTTGCCAAAATCGCATTTGCGCCGCCCTCAAGCAGTGCGTGCGCCGCTGCTTGTAGGGTTTCAGTACTGTTTACGGAAAGCCCGGTAAGCTCACAAAGCTCATCCGTATTAGGTGTTATCAAATCCACAGTGCTTACTAGTGTGGAAATAGTGCTTTTGCTTAAGTCAGTTAACATTGCGCCCGTTGAGGTGCGAAGCACGGGGTCCCATACCACAAAAGGTCGTGGGGTTTGCATAGACTGAATTCGCGTACACAGCAATAAGGCTTGCTCATCGTTAGCAATGGCACCTATTTTAATTGCTGCGGGCATACCCTCGTGTTCAAGCACTTGCCATTGTTCGTTAAGTATCGAAGCCCTAACAGGTACACTGTTTACCATCATCGTGTTCGACTGCACGGTGATTTGCGTAGTAATGGCACATGCGTGTACGTCTAAATCTGCCAGCGTAATGGCGTCGCGGGTTATTCCCGCGCCGCCACTAGAGTCAACGCCACCCACGCACCATACGGTAGGACGTTTTTCACTGTGCGTTGTCATGGCAGTTCAACCTTGCTGTCGGCACTGTGATAAAGTTCGGCGCCAGATGCGTTGAAGGCCTTTGCCATGTCTTGCATACCTTGGCTTTTTACTTGCGCCTGTTCTGCTGCGTTTTGCTTAGCCTCAGTTTGTTTAGCTATTTCTTGTTTTGCCTGATTTTCTTTCGCTTGATTTTCTTTCGCTACGTCACGCACTTCCTGCGAAATTTTCATGCTGCAGAACTTTGGGCCACACATTGAACAAAAGTGCGCAACCTTTCCAGATGCTTGTGGCAAGGTTTCATCGTGGTATGCACGGGCGGTATGAGGGTCTAGCGCAAGGTTGAATTGGTCTTCCCATCTAAATTCAAAACGCGCTTTCGACATGGCATTGTCGCGTATTTGCGCACCTGGGTGACCTTTTGCTAAATCAGCGGCATGAGCAGCAATTTTGTAGGTAATTAAGCCCTGTTTTACGTCTTCTTTATTAGGTAAACCTAGGTGCTCTTTAGGCGTTACGTAGCACAGCATGGCGCAGCCGTACCAACCAATCATGGCTGCACCAATACCTGAAGTGAAATGATCGTAGCCAGGTGCAATGTCGGTGGTTAAAGGGCCTAGTGTGTAAAACGGTGCTTCATGACAGTGGGTTAGCTGCTCTTCCATATTGGCTTTAATCATGTGCATAGGTACATGACCTGGGCCTTCAATCATTACCTGAACATCGTATTCCCACGCAATTTTGGTTAGCTCGCCTAGTGTGCGCAGTTCAGAGAATTGCGCGTCATCGTTTGCATCGGCTACGCTGCCGGGGCGAAGGCCATCGCCAAGCGATAGCGACACATCATACTGGGCGCAAATTTCACAAATTTCGCGGAAATGTTCGTACAAAAAGCTTTGCTTGTGATGGCTTAAACACCATTTCGCCATTATAGAACCACCACGAGACACAATGCCGGTAACGCGTTTAGCGGTTAAATGTACGTATTCCAGCAACACGCCCGCATGAATAGTGAAGTAGTCTACGCCTTGCTCGGCTTGTTCAATAAGTGTGTCTTTAAACATGTCCCAGGTAAGATCTTCAGCTACCCCATTTACTTTTTCGAGCGCTTGATAAATGGGCACGGTACCAAGGGGAACAGGACTGTTGCGAAGCAGCCATTCGCGGGTTTCGTGAATGTTGCGGCCGGTAGACAAATCCATGATGGTGTCGGCACCCCAACGGGTAGACCACACCAATTTTTCTACTTCTTCTTCAATAGACGAAGTAACCGCTGAATTGCCAATGTTGGCGTTTATTTTCACCAAAAAATTGCGCCCAATGATCATAGGCTCCAGCTCAGGGTGATTAATGTTGCATGGAATAATGGCGCGCCCAGCCGCAACCTCATCACGCACAAATTCTGGGGTAATTGTTTCAGGTAAGTTAGCACCGAAGTGTTCACCCTTATGCTGCTGTGTAAGCTCAGCGCTTTTTACAGCTTGTCTGCCCATGTTTTCACGAATGGCAATATATTCCATTTCTGGCGTAACAATGCCTTGGCGCGCATAGTGAAGTTGGGTTACGTTTTTTCCCGGTTGCGCTTTGCGTGGTTTACGCTCTCGAATAAAACGGAAATCTTCGGTGAAGATATCGTTTTCTCGTTCTTTAGCGAACGAAGACGATACACCGTTAAGCGTTATCGTGTCGTTTCGTTCGTTTATCCAAGACTGCCTTAGCGGCGCTAACCCTTTATGAACATCTATAACCTGAGCCGGATCTCCATAGGGACCTGAGGTGTCATAAACCGGAATAGCTGGGTTAGGCTCAAAGAGTGGGTTTTCTTCTGTACCGCCAACCAAACTGTCGTGTTGATGAATATGGCGCATGGCCACATTGATATCGGCACGGCTACCGGTTTCATAGTGACGAGTTGAATTTGGGTACGCTTCGCCCGCTAATTCATTGATAAATTGTTGCGCTTGTTGGCGCTGTTCGCGTCGAGTAGACATAGCATTTTGGCCTTTTGTTTAGGTTTTAAAATGCTTGTCAGGAGTGAAGGAGAATATAATGCAGGGTTGAAGCAAGAAAGTTGTCGCGGTATGTGGCTTTTTGCGCGGTGCAAAACCAAGGCATCAAGATGTAAAGACATCCAAACCACAGTGGCAACGCGTGCTAATACAACAGCACAACAACATTTCTAATTCAGCATTATATTTTCTTGTTCCCTTCGCAGGTATTAGCCTGATCAGGTTCAACGGATCCCGCTTTCGCGGTCTCAGCTTACTGGGTATCCAGTGAAGCACTCCGACAAGTAACTTGTTTTTTACTATATATCCAACGCCCAAGATAAAACAAGAGGACGTGTAAAAGTTATTATTAAAAAATCATTATGTGCGCAACACGTTATCCTGCGCTTTGCTGCCCTTCTTTGTAAAGCTGAAGGGCAGTTGCTGTGTCTTGGTTACGTTCGCTTATGGCTGACAACAGCAATAAATCTTCTTTGCGCGCTTTCATTTTGGTCGCTTTTAACAACGCTTTTTCGGCAAGTACGTCGTCACCTGAGTTAAACGCTACTTGGCCAAGTGTTGAATATAACGCAACGTTTTCTTCATCTTGTTTAATCCAGCTTTCTAGCAGTCGTAGTGAAGGTGAAGAGTCTGGAATATTAAGCTGTGAAAACAATGGGAAAAGTGCAGTGTTCGGGCCACGCTTTTGCCACTCAACCAAAAGCTGTTGAGCGTCGGCATGCATGCCTTGATCAAGCAGTTGTTGCACGTATGCAGCACGATAAGCATCGTCATTACGCAACTTTCTAGGAAGGTTTTCCCAATAGCTTTTTAGCTCTACAGCCCCTTGTTTGCTAGCAATTTCGGCAAATTTACCTTTAGCTATTCGCTTGCTCCATGTGGTGTAGGCATCTTTAGGCAGTGCCTTGCGCCAACCTGATAAGTTTTCTTCCAAGGTTTGCCATTTGCCAAGCTCTGCAAGGGTTTGCGCTTTTAACTGAACTACAGGCTTGCTGTCGCGCTCTTGCTCGTCAAGCGCGTCTAGCTTTTCCAGCGCCTCTGCATGTTTATTATCTACTAAATCAATACGTGCATGCATTACCGTGGCAGCTACTCTAGCTGTAGGAAAGTCGGTGGCTTGTGTTAAAAAGTAACGCGCTTTCGGTAGGTCGCCATTCGTAAACGCAATTTGTGCCGATGCTAAGTAATTTACACCTTCAAAGTCACCGTTAGTGGTTTTGCCAAGGGCCTTCTGCGCTGTGTCTAAATCGCCAGCGGCCATTGCATGTAAACCATCGTAAAAAGCGCGTTTACGCTTGCGGTCGCCCAAACTACCAAACCACTTATGCGAGCCTGTAATTAGACTTAACGCCCACAGTGTTGCTCGTGATAACACGTACCAAGCTACAAGCGCACCAATCAGCAAAATGCCGAAGCTGATAATATTCATTTCAACGGCGGTATCACCAAGAGTGAACAGCACATAGCCTTGATCGCCTAACAGCATAGGGCCAATAATCAGTGCGGCTACGAACGCGGCTAATACCGCAAGGGCAATAGCTAACCATTTCATAGTACGCTTGCTCCTTGACCAAATACTTGTTTAACACGGTTGTCTAATAGTCTTTCTAGCGGCTTTTGCGATACAAGTTCACTTGGAATAGGGCGCGAAACATCGGTTTTCAATAAGTTCTGTAGCGCGCTAACAAAGCCACTTACTTGGCTAGCTTCAATATCAAACTTTTCAATAAGTATGGTTTGAGCGTATTGAAGTGATTGATTGTAAAGCCCTGCATCGCCCTTAAGCGCTGCAGACTGTGCGTGCATAAGCTGTAGGCGAAGCTGCTCTTTTACTAAAAACTGCGCTTCCAAAGAAAGTACGGGTTGTACTGGACCATCTATAGTTTTGATGGTTAGGAAGTCGTCTACCAAAGAGCGCCATACTTTTGCCAAGTTGTCTTTCCAATCATCGGCAGACTCTGACAACGTATTGTCTTCGCCATTAGCATCAACAGGTTTCTCGAATGTGTCTAAAGGCAGTTTATCAATTTGTGCAACCATGCCGGTTAGCGCTAGTGCAACAGAGCTTGGCGATACTTGTTTTAACTGCTGCAATGTTTGAATATCTTCAGCAACAGCTGCACGGACAGGAAGTACAGACGGGTCAGCTAGAGACTTTAAGCGTTTGTCAGCATTTACTAACAATAGGATGGCAGTGCGAACATCATTTTCTAGCCAAAGCTTTCTGCCTGCCATGCGAACTAAATAGTCGGCTTCGGCAATTAACCAATCTGCAGGGCGGCGGCCTTCCATATTTTGAATTTGTTCAAGTGCCGATTCAGCCTGTAGGGCAAGCATATCGTTTTGCTCTTTAAGTGCAGCTACGGTTTCTTGAAGGGCGCTGTTGGTTTGCTTAATTTCGCCAAGCGAAGCGGCAAGCGTTGCTCGGTCTGCCGCTAGCTGTTGTATTTGGGTGGCGGTGTTTTGCTGGGTTGACTGAACGTTGTTATGAGCAGCTTGTTGTTTGGTGTAGTACCAATAGCCTGCGCCGGCTAGGGCAAGTACCGCCAACAATAAAATGAAAACCACAAACCACAGCAGTCCGTTACCCGAAGACTTTTTAGCACTTTTGGAAGCTTTGTTATCGTTAGTTGCAGTCGACTCGATAACGTCTTTTTCTGAACTTACGTGAACAAGTTCCTCATTATGAGGGCTGTTATCTTTATTGTTGGCCATTCAATACTCCCAATTGTCCTTTACCCAAGCGATAAGTGCTTGGTCGGTTGCGCGATGACATATTTGAACGCGCGAAGCCCCTAATCTGTTAAGTGACGATGCTATGCGTTCACTTACGGTTACCCATGGTAACGTTAGCAATGCATTGCCATAGTGCGAAATAAGTTGCGTCGCCATGGCCTCGCTTGTAGCGATAATGCCGCTAACGTCGGCAATTTTCCACCGTTTTGTGTACACAGGCTGCGTAAGTAGCTCTCTTCTGTATACACAAAATGTGCTAATAATTCTTCCTTCTCTAGCTAAGCCTTCTGCTATTGCTTGCCGGCCGCCTTCACCTTTCATAATAACTACATGTTGATCATTTGCCTCATTGAAATAGTGCATTGCCACTATTCCCTCTGAGGTGTGTGACTCTGGGGTAACGACGTTCTGAGCAGCGTTTTGGGGTAACCCTTCTCGCAGCTTTCGTGCTGTAGCGTCGCCAACAGCAACAAAAATTGGGTAGCTATCGTGTGCAGACACATAGTCTTGCATTGCAGTAAGTACGGTTTCTACGGCGTACACGCTAGTCACAATCACCACGTCTATAGCATTTGTGGTAAGGAATAACAGCGCTGCTTTGTGCTCTGAAACCACTTGAACTATATCTGTTGTGGCTACGCCCACTGCGTTAATACTTGCGGCATCGAATGCTTTAGCAGTGGTATTCAGTTTGGGCAATGGGCGTGTAAACAGTAACATAGCGTATGGTATGGCCCTTAAGTTGGCTTAGTTATACAGCGCTTTAAGAATGTCACCTGCGCCCTGCGCTAACAGTGCTTCGGCTACTTCAACGCCTATGCTCTTGGCGTTATCTCGCGGCGCTGTTGCCGATGCAAAAAGCAGTTCTGAACCATCTGGTTTGCCAACCATACCAGTTAGCGTAAGGGCATCACCGTCGAGCGTTGCAAAGCTTCCAATGGGCACTTGGCAGCCGCCTTCAAGGCGCTCATTCATTGCGCGCTCTGCGGTTACACGAGTATTAGTGTCTGTATGGTTTAATGCTTGTAGTAGTTCAATTAATTCAGCGTCGTCATTTCTACACTCAATGCCCACAGCACCTTGCCCCACTGCTGGTAGTGAAATATCTGCCGGTAACGGCATACGAATACGCGATTCCATCTCTAGGCGAATTAACCCTGCAGAGGCAAGAATAATGGCGTCGTATTCGCCCGCATCTAATTTGGCAAGGCGCGTGTTTACGTTGCCGCGTAAGTCTTTAATAACTAAGTCTGGACGAAACTTTCTAATTTGGCATTGGCGTCGAAGGCTTGATGTACCTACAACTGCACCTTGTGGAAGAGCATCTAATGAGTCGAAATTATTTGAAACAAACGCATCGAATGGATTTTCTCGCTCGCAAATAGCGTGAAGCCCAAATCCTTCAGGAAATTCAACGGGAACGTCTTTCATTGAATGCACGGCTATGTCGGCGCGACCTTCAAGCATGGCGACTTCAAGCTCTTTAATAAACAGCCCTTTGCCACCAATTTTAGCAAGGGGAGTATCTAGAATTTTGTCACCTTGGGTGCTCATAGGTATTAGCTCAACCGCCATTGTGGGATAATGCTCCAGCAGTTTTGCCTTTACATATTCGGCTTGCCAAAGCGCTAAAGCACTTTTTCTTGTGGCAATTCTAATGGTGCGTGTGGTGTTGAGATTACTCATGGCCTTTCCAAAACTCTAAATTATTAAACTTTATCTATTTATAGTGCTTAGTATACGCGTTTTCGTACACAAAGTTTGCATGTATAACGAGTTTTCTATTTGTAGGTTGGATAAAAACCAGTCTATGCTATGTGTGAATTATGTAGTTGATAATTAAACGGAGATTAAGTGTTGTATGGACCATTCATCGGTACGACAGTTGTTAAGGAACTCGCAGCAGGATGAAGCCGAAACGAAAAGAAGGCGATTAACGCTATATTTTATTTCGTATGTTGGCGGCACCATTATGGCCTTTATGGCATGGCTCAACTTTGGGGGCGGCGATACATTACTGGTTGGCTCTCTGGCTGCATCAGCTGCGGTAGTCTATGCCAATGTTGCGCTTTCCCATGCGTTTCCGCGAAACGATACCTTTTATTATATTGCTGGCCTTATTGTAGTCTTTACCGTTAATGCGCTGGTGTACACCGGTGGTTTGAATAACACGGGCCTGTACTTTATTTTTCCGCTTATTTTCATTCAAATTATAGTGGTGCGTTTTAAGCCTGCCATCGTTTACGTGTCGGTTACGTTAGGAATAGCAATAGCTCTGTTGTTCAATCAAGAACACATAGTTGCCGAGTATCCACCTGAACACGTATCTCGATTTTTAATTGCTACGCTTTGTTTTGTTTGTGTTGCGTTTATTGGTGAAAACTTCTGGCATCAAAGCCGAAAAGAAATGCTCAAAGAAAACTTAGAGCGAATGCGTCAGGCGAATACCGACCCACTCACTAAACTGCCAAACAGACGCTTTCTTGATGCGGTGTTTTTTGATAGAGCCATGGAAGACCCCGTATCGTATTTCCCTTTAAGCGCGGTAGTGGTTGATATTGATCACTTCAAAAAAATTAACGACACCTACGGCCATGACGTGGGTGACGATGTGCTTATTCATTTCACTCAGCTAATGAAAGAATGTGTAAGAAATACAGATGTCGTTGCTCGAACAGGGGGTGAAGAGTTTCTTATTCTTTTCCCTCACGCTACGTTAAGCCAAGCGGTAAAACTTGCAGAAAAAATTAGGGAAAATGTAGAAGCAAACCCGTTTATTCAAGGCGACATTAACCATCCAATAACGGCAAGCTTCGGCGTAGCTACTGCGTTGACAGACTCCAATATAAACGCCGCCCTTAAACAGGCTGACGATAAACTTTATGTGGCGAAAAAGAACGGTCGTAACCGTGTGGTGGAATAACACTGTTTTGCTTCGCTAGCAGTGAGGTATTGGTAATTAACTTTGCTATTACATGCTGTAATTAAAACAAAAAACCGCTTTTAAAAGCGGTTTTTTGTGTTTCTAACAATATAGGAACTGGCGTACTACTTAAGTACCTTCTGCAGCCAAGCGCTTATGTCGTTTAATTCTTCCATGCATACGTTGTGCTGCATCATATAAGTTTGCCAGGTCACGTCAAACCCATTACCTTTCAGTACTTCATACGCTGCGTTACCCATGAAAACAGGTACCACTTCATCTTGCTCACCGTGGGCCATCATAATGGGCGTTGTTTTATTTGTGCTCTGCGCATCGTTTACGAGTAAGGTTGGCTCGCACATATAGGTAGAGAGCGCTAGCACGCCGGCAAATTTGTGTTTAATTCGCGGTGCAATATGAAGTGCAATAACACCGCCTTGGGAGAAGCCTGCCAACACAATACGGTTCGCAGGAATGCCATTGTCAATTTGCGCTTGAATAAGCTGTTCAACTTGTTCTGCAGATTCTTGAACACCCGCTAAATCGGCTCGGCTGTCAAAATCCATTGATTTTATGTCGTACCACGCGCGCATGCGCATGCCCCCGTTTACGGTAATAGGGCGTTCTGGCGCGTGGGGAAAGATAAACTTAACTGCAAGACTACCGGGAAGCTTTAACTCAGGAACGATTGGCGCGAATCCGTGACCCGAGTCACCAAGGCCGTGTAACCAAATAACACATGCTGTAGGTGTTGTTGTTGGATTTATTTCCACGCATGGTAAAAGTTGCTCATTCATCTTTCTTTTCCTAATAATAAGCGCTTTTTTAGTTACAATAGGGCAGTAACTGAAGTGCAACTACTACAAAGCGATATCCTTTATCGCCCTAAAAAGCACGGTTTCTCTTGTTTTAATTTAGGTTCAGAAGCCACACCATATTGTTCAGTGGCGTGCTGCATCGCGCACACAATAATGGTTGTTACGGCTGTGATGCTAGATATGCTATCATTGCGATAAGAAATCACCATACTTTGATAGAATTTTAATATTTTATGTCTTCACTCCTTGGCAACTTATTTATACTTGCAGCACCTTCCGGTGCGGGCAAATCTAGCCTGATAAAGGCACTCATGGAAAAATACGAAGGGAACAGCACAACACCAATGCAGGTGTCTGTGTCGCATACCACTCGTGCACCTCGCCCAGGCGAGGAAGACGGCGTGCATTATCACTTTGTAAGCCGAGAGCAGTTTGAAGCACTTATCGAACAAGGCGTATTTTTTGAGTACGCCGAAGTGTTTGGTAATTATTACGGCACGTCGCGCGTTACTATTGAACAAACACTGCACCGTGGAATAGACGTGTTTCTAGACATCGACTGGCAAGGTGCAAGACAGGTGAAGAAGCTAATGCCAGATACCTGTGGCATCTTTATTTTGCCACCATCGCTTAATGTATTAGAGCAGCGCTTAAACAATCGCGGTCAAGACAGTGAAGAAGTCATCGCTGGACGTATGTCTCAGGCTGTTTCTGAAATGTCGCATTTTAACGAGTTCGATCATGTAATAGTCAATGACGACTTTGCTACCGCGCTCAGTGAACTTGAAGCAGTGGTTACGGCACAGCGTTTACGTACCGTAAAACAAGAAATGCGTCATCAACCTATGTTGGACGAATTGCTTGGTAGCGCGTAAGCTACACCTAGTAATTAAATAATGTGATTTACAAAATTAGCCACGAAGGGCGAGATCAACGCGATCTTGCTGTGCTAATTTCAAACAAAACGCTAGGATCGCGATATACAACCATGTATACTACGCGGCCGTTTTTTGAATAACTTGCTCAACCTAATTTTCGGAGAAATACATGGCTCGCGTAACTGTAGAAGATGCCGTAGATAAAATTGGTAACCG
>Ga0213840_1000372_pt1 | contig 72046 bp, 51 predicted proteins | sample SWPATP22_FD_160132 | JGI IMG/M metagenome (GOLD analysis project Ga0213840, IMG submission 160132) | Coastal seawater microbial communities from Marineland, Florida, United States - SWPA TP2 #2 | ecosystem: Environmental > Aquatic > Marine > Coastal | place: USA: Florida | collected 2016-08-14 | reverse complement strand
AAGTGTCTTCTTCGGACTCAAGGAGCTGAAACTAGAAGTGAATCGAGACTCGGCGGGTAGTCTGTCGAGACCAACCGGAGCGACGCAGCCGGTCAGAAGGCGCTTACACAGAATCCTGTACAGATCCCCCCCCACCCTCCGCGCCCCCCCGGATCACCCCAATCCCCTCCCCTCCCCCGACCGCCCGGGTCCGCGACCGCGTCGTGGGCTAACCTTCGTCGCCTCGTGATCCGGATCGGCCCCTTCATCCTCGAAGAGCCCATCGGCCGCGGCGGGATGGCCGAGGTGTGGGGCGCCGTGCACGAGCGGGAAGGCGCCCCCGCCGCCGTCAAGATCCTCACCGGCGAGGCCATCCTCAACCCCATGTACCAGTCGCTCTTCCGAGCGGAGGTCAAGGGCATCGCCGGCCTCGATCACCCCCACATCGTCCGGGTTTTCGACCACGGGCTCCTCACCCCCGAGGCCGCCGCCGCCTCCGGCGGCTCGCTCCAGGCCGGTTCCCCCTGGCTCGCCATGGAGCGCCTCGACGGCGGCACCCTGGCCGACTACGCCCGCGAAGGCGTCACCTGGGACCAGCTCCGCACCTGCCTCCTCGCCACCCTCGACGGCCTCGCCCACGCGCACGCGCGCGGTGTGATCCACCGGGACATCAAGCCCGGCAACGTCCTCCTCGGCACCGACGGCGCGATCAAGCTCACCGACTTCGGGCTCGTCCACGCCATCGCCGCCGAGGATGAGGTGGGCGACTCCATGCTCCTGGGCACCCCGGCCTACATGGCCCCCGAGCAGCTCCAGATGCGGGCTCGGGACTTCGGCCCCTGGACCGATCTCTACGCCGTGGGCTGCATGGCCTGGACCCTGGCGACCGGCGCGCCCCCGTTCGGGCGCGAGCTCCAGGACGCTCTCGCCGGGCATCTGCACGGCGCGCCCCCGGCCTTCGAGCCCGACCTGTCCCTCCCTGCCGACTTCGAGCCGTGGATCCGCTGGCTCCTCACCCGCCCCATCGAGCAGCGGGTCTCCCGCGCGGCGGAGGCATCCGACGCCCTGGCCTCCCTCGACGGCCACCCCCGCCCCACCTGGCGGGTGGGCTGGCGTCGCCCCAGCATCGACGTGGAGCGCCCGCTGCACGGGGTCGGGCTCGGACTCCTGGGCGTGCGCTCTGTCTCGATGACCGGCCGGCGCGCCGAGCAGGACTTCCTCTGGAACGAACTCGTCGCCACCGACCAGCAGCAGACCTCCCGCGTCGTCCTCCTGCGGGGCGCCGCCGGATACGGCAAGACGCGCCTCGCCCAGTGGCTCGCCGAGCGCGCCCACGAGCTCGGCGCCGCCGAGGTCCTCCAGGCCCGGTGGTCTCCAGCCGGCGGCGCAGCCCTGGTCGACATGCTCGCCCGCGACCTCGCCACCGATGGACTCCAACGCCCCGAGGTCCAGGCCCGGGTCAAGACCGTCCTCAAGCGCCTCGGCGGCGCGGAGCCCGAGGAGCGCGAGACCCTCACCGAGCTCCTGTCGCCCCTCGATCTGTCGCTCATCGACGAGGACGATCTGTCCGGCGCCCGTCGCGAGCCCGTGCCGGAGGCGGTCCGCCGCCAACTGCTCCTCAACCACCTCCGTCGGCGCGCCCACCGCCGCCCCCTCGTCCTCGTCCTGGATGACGTCCAGTGGGGCTTCGAAGGTCTCGTTCTCGTGCGCACCTTGCTCGACGGCGCGGGCAGCCGCCTCCCCGTCCTCGTGCTCTGCACCATCGAAGACGAGGCGGTGGCCGAGCAGCCCGCCCCGCTGATGGAGCTCGGGCGCCTCGAGGTCCGGGAGCGCGTCAGCACCCTGCACATCGGCCCCCTGGACCGCCGGTCCCACGAGCGCCTCGTGGAGGGCCTCCTCGGGCTGGACGCCGGCCTCGCCTCACGCGTCCAGCGCCGCACGACCGGCAACCCCGGGTTCACCCTCGACCTCGTCGCCGACTGGATCCAGAAGGGCCTCCTCGAGCTCGGCCCCGCGGGCTACCGCCTCAAGGGCGGCATCGACGCGCCCATGCCCCTCGATCTCTACGAGCGCTGGTGGCGCCGCCTGGAGCGGGCGCTCGTGGACCGGCCCGAGCAGGACCCCGAGGCGCTGGAGGTCGCGGCCCTCCTGGGCCAGGTCGTGTACGCCCAGGAGTGGAAGGACGTGTGCCGGGGTCTGAACCTGCGCGCGCCGCCGTCGCTGGTGCGGCACCTCATCGACCAGAAGCTCGTCGTCGCCAAGGACGGGGATCCCAGCCAGCCCTGGTCCTTCACCCAGCCGATGCTCCGGGCGACGCTGGAGCGCCGGGCACAGGAGCGGGGCCGCGCGCTGCGGATCCACCAGGAGTGCGCCCACGTGCTGGCGCAGGCCGGGGCCCGGAGCGCCGAGCGCGTCGGCCTGCATCTCGCCGCCGCCTCCCTCCCCGACGACGCCCTGCCCCACCTCACCCGCGCCGCGCGCCGTCGCCTCCTCGCTGGCGACTTCCCCCGCGCCGAGGAGCTCATCCAGAGCCGCCGGGACGCGCTCCTCCTCCTCACTCTGTCGGACCGGGACCGGGACTTCGTGGAGCAGCGACTGCTGGAAGCGGAGCTCGCGCGACGCACCGCCCGGCTGCCCCGCGCCCTGAGCAAGGCCGACGAGGCGGGGCAGATGGTGCGCACATCCAACGCCCTCGATCTGCTGCCCGCCGCGCTCCACGAGCAGGCGTCGGCGCTCCTCGCCCAAGGGGAGCTCTCCGCCGCCCGCCAGGCCCTGTCTGAGGCCCTGGAGCGCGCGACCGCCGCGAACGACCGGGAGCTCGCCGCCCTCTGCCTGCGGGGTCTGTGCGAGGCCGCCCTGCGCCTCGGGCGGGTCGAGGAGTCGCTCGAACACGGGCGCCAGGGGGTGTCCGCCGCGCAGGTGGCCGCCGAGCCCCTCGGCATCGCCGAGGCCCGCATGCGCCTGTCCGAGTCGCTGATGGCCGCCCGGGAGCTCCCTGAAGCGCTGAACCGCCTCCGGCAGGCGCGCCGAGCGTTCCAACACCTGGGCGCACGCGCGGGGCTCGCCGAGTCGCTGGGGCTCATGGGCCTGCTCGCCTTCCGCCAGCGGGCCTTCGACCGAGCCGAGCAGTGCTACCTCCGCGCCGGTCGGCAGCTGGACGACCTCGGAGCCACCGCCGCCCCGCTGTTCGCCGCCCGCCGGGGCTTCGCCCTCATCGAGATGGGCCAGCTCGACGAAGCGGCCGAGGTCCTCACGGAGACCGGGCAGCGCGCCGACGACCGCGCCCTGAGCCTGGTCATGGCGCTCGCCGATGCCGGGCTCCTCGCCGTCGCCGCGCGCCAGGGCGACCACGATCTCTACCGCCGCTCGGTGGGGACCGCCGCGCCCCTGCTCCTCGCGACCCGGTTCGTGGATCTCGACATCGCGCGCTCCGCGACGCGGGCCGCGAAGGAAGGGTGGGACCAGGGATGGAGCGGCGCCGCGATCCAGGCGGCGCGCCTCGCGCTGAGTCAGTGGGACCGGCTCGGTCGCGGGGAGTCGAAGGACGCCCTGCGGCTCCGCGGGCTGCTCCAGGCAGCTCGCTCCTGACCCACGCGCGCCGTCAGCCCGACCCTGGGGGGGCCGGGTGCCCCACGCGCCGCCCGCGTCGGTACACCGCCGGCCGCGGCCGGGTCCGCAGGATCTCCGCCGCCGCGCCGTCCGGCCACCACAGCAGGCTCGCCTCCGCGCCGTCCGCCAGGACCGGGGCGCCGCCGAACGGCACGTGGTTCGTCCCCCACAACATCGACAGCACCGTCTCCATCGCCTGGTCCGACGTGAGCTGGCCCACGTGCACCAGCATCGACGCCGCGTCGACGAGGTTCGCCACCCCGAGTCGGTACCAGGGGTCGACGACGGAGTCGTGGCCGATCCCGACGAGCGCTCCCGCCTCGAGCAGCTCGTCGACCCGCGTGAGGCCGCGCCGACGGGGATAGGAGTCGTAGCGTCCCTGGAGCACCACGTTGTCGAGGGGGTTGCAGACCACCTGGACCTTCGCCGCCTGGACGAGCTCGATGACCTTCGCGGCGTGGGGGTTCGGGTACGAGTGCAGCGCCGTGCAGTGGCCCGCGACGACGCGCCCCTCGAAGCCTCGGTCCATCGTCTCCGCACAGGCGACCTCGAGGTTCCGCGAGCCAGGATCGTCGGTCTCGTCGCAGTGCAGATCCACGAACCGCCCGTGCTGCTCGGCGAGTGCGAAGGCGAGGCGCACGCTCTCCCAACCCTCCTCCGTGGTCCGCTCGAAGTGGGGGATGGCGCCGACGGCGTCGCAGCCTCGCTCCACCGCCCACTCCCAGTCCTCGCGTCGCCCCGGGGCGCGCAGGATCCCCTCCTGGGGGAAGGCGACGACCTGCAGCTCCACGTCGTCGAGCGCGTCGCGCAGATCGAGCAGGGCCTGCACCGCCACCCGTGAGCCCGTGTCCACGTGGGTGCGGATCCGCAGACAGCCCCAGCTGACGTACCAGTCGATCGTCTCGCGGGCCCGGGCCTGCACGTCCTCGGCCGTGAGCGTGGGACGCACCGCCGCCCAGTTCGCGATCCCCTCGCGCAGGGTGCCGCTCATGTTGGGCGTACGGGCACCGAGCTGGGTCGCGTCCAGGTGGCAGTGGGGCTCGGCGAGCGGCGGAGTGACGCGGCCGCCAGAGTGCAGCGTGGGTGCGTCTCCCGGAGCCGAGCCGGCCGGCAGCACGCGCAGCCCAGCAGCATCGACCGCCACGTCGAAGGTCGGGGCATCGGGGCCCGGAGGCCCGAGCAGGGTGTCGCGGATCCAGGCGGTCATGGGCTCTCCCCGACGCTCACGTCCCCAGCAGGCCGATCGCGTCGTTCTTGGCGGACAGGTCGAGGACCTCGGGCGGGGTGCAGCGGGCGCAGCCGGTGTCGCACGGGCAGGCGACCATGATGGCCCGTACCCACTTGAGCATCCCGAGGAGCGTGGGCAGCGTGAGCGCGTCAGCGACTCCCGCCCCGCCGACGTGGCGGTCGATCACGAGGAGCGCGGGGCTCTCGATCCCGCCCCAGCCGTCGATGCGTGGGACCACGTCGATGTTCTCGTCGCGGCAACGGAGCCAGGCGATGAGCACGTCGTCGAGGAGCCGCGCCACGTGCCGCAGTCCCGCCTCCCAGCGGTCATCGAGGCGACCGTGGTGGGCGAGCCAGAGGACCTTGATCTCCGTGGAGTAGCGGGCGGAGACCGGGTGCTCGAAGCGACTCCAAGAGCTCCCCACCACCGACAGCGCCCGGCTCACCTCCTCGACCACGACCACGCGCGCGTCGCCCGCCTGGATCACGAGGCCACCGTCGCTGCGCTGGTCCCGCTCGCCGAGCCACTCCCGCAGGGTCACGTCGTAGACGAGGTCGGGGACGGTGGGCTCCAGATCGTTGCCCACCGGCTCGACGGTGATCGTGGCGCTCCCCCGGTCGAAGCCGCCGCCCGGCGGGACCCGGTACCGACGGCCGCGGCTGCCGAAGACCCGGTGGGGGTAGTAGTGGGTGGCCGCCGTGAGCTGGTCGACCCGGTCGAGCTCCTCCCCGACGGTGCCGTCCACCACCCGCACCGCGGCAGCAGTCATCGTGCGCCGCGAGGTGTCCGGGCGCTGCTGCCCCTTGTGGGGCGCGAGGACCGAGCTGCGCCGGATCGCCCCCGTGCCGGCCTCCATCTCTGCGACGTCCCCGATGCGGCGCGCCTTGGCGTCGTCGATGAGGGCGCTCACCCGCGACGCCCCGAAGGCGCGGCGGAGCAGCTCCTCCTCGGGGCTCCCTTCGTGCAGCGCCGCCAGCAGGTGCAGGCGGGAGAGGTGCCCGTTGTCACGGGCGAAGAGGGGGGTCGGGGCCGGGAGGATCCCCTCCGCCGCTTGCAGGGCGAGGCGCCCGGGCTCCAGTAGGAAGTTGGCGACAGGGCCCGGGAGCACCCACCACACCACCACCTGCCCCCACGGCTGGCGTCCCGGCGGGCGGTGGGCGGCGACCCGGAACACGGGGCCCACCTGGTCGTCGGCGACGACCATGAGCGTGCAGTCCCCGCGCAGGGACCCTGGAGCGTCGAGCTCGATGCGGGTGCGGTCCCGCCCGAGATCATCGGCGGAGAGGAGCTCGGCGGCGTCTTCGAGGGTCACGGGGACGCCCGCCTCTTCGAGGATCGCCCACGCGCGCCGCACCGCCCTCACCACCGCGTCCCGGCTCGTCTCGCCGCCCGGGACCAGGCCACGGTGGATGCGGACCTGCTCGGTGCGGGGGAGCCGCAGCGGCACGCGGGAGGCGGCGGTGCCGAGCATCGTATTCACGGCGCGGAGGATCTCGTCGGTGCCGTTGGCGGTGACGACGGCGGCGCGGGGTCCCCCTTCCCGCCCGAAGAGGCGAAGGCGCGCCAGCGTGAAGTAGAGGTGGGCGGAGCGGACGGCGTCGAGCAGATCCGGGCGCGACAGGACCACGCAGCCGAGCTGGCGGGCGAACTCCTCGCCGTCGCCGTGAGCCATCCAGGGGACGGCGACGCTGTTGGCCACCTCCGGCGTGGCGAAGATCGCGGCCGGCAGGCGCCCGTGGTCCCCCGCGGACTTGAGCTCGCTGGCGTCGGCGACGAGCGCTCCGGGAGGCCAGCAGGCGAGGGCCTCGAAGCCCCGGGCGACCCGGTCCCGCAGCCCGACCGGATCGCGGCCGACGACGAAGGCGCGGCCTCCCTGCTCGCCCAGTGCCCCCAGCAGGACGGCGGCGAGCAGCGCCTCTTCGGTGTGGCCGGGGACGTCGGGGATGACGAGGGCCCCGTAGGTGGCGACCCGCTCGATCGTGGGCCCGAGGGCACCCGGGGGAGCTCCCCGTCCTCCGGCCGCCTCCCAGAGCTGGCGCAGCGACGACTCGGTCGGCCCCGCGGACTGCGCAGCGAAGGTGTGCTCGGGACGCCAGTCCAGGAGGCCCTCGGCCTGGAGGAGCCCGACGGGATCAGGGTCGCCGGCGTCGGGGGTCTCCGTCTCCTCGGGGAGGGCGGGCAGCATCGGCGGGAGCGGCGTGAGCCTGCGTGAGCCGAGGTGGATGGCGAGGGCCAAGGCGACGAGCGGCGTGAGCGCTGCCAGGTCGAGGGGGATGGAGGTGCCGAGAGCCACCGGGTTCGCGGCGAAGAGGACGAGGGAGGCGGCGCCGAGCAGGCCGGCGAGCATGGCGCCGCCGGCGTCGCTCCAGGAGGTCCAGCCCATGCGGGCCCGCTCGCGACGGCCGCGCTTGCTGAGCGCGCGGCCGACGGTCCCGGCGAGCAGCGCGCCCCCGAGGGCCGCCGCGAGGCGCCCGAAGCCGTCGACCACCTCGGGCGCGGTGGGGGGGACGGACAGGGGGACGCCGAGGGCGGCGCCGGGGTCGACGCCCTTGGCGAGTGCGTACAAACGCCCCAAGGCGCAACCGATCCCCGCGAGCGCCATCCCCCACGGGAGCGCGCGCGCCGCGGTGCCGAGGCGCCCTCCGCCGTCTCGGTCGGGCCCCACGGCGAGCCCGCTGAGCCCCCAGCCGAGGAGGACCAGCATGAGGCCGAGCCCGACGAGGAGCGCGCCGATCACGACCGCACCTGCTGAGTGCCCCAGGCCAGCTCCGCCGCCGAGCAGCCGGGGTGAGCCCGCAGCACCACGACCCGGCTGGACTGCACCGCCGCCGGGGCCAGGTCGTAGGGGAAGCGCACGTCGCCGACGGATGCCAAGAGCCCCTGGGCGCTCGACGGAGCCACCACCAGCACCGCCGCCCGCTGGTTGCTCGCCAGCGGCGCTCCGTCCTGACCGGCGGGCTCCACTGCGAGCCCCACCACCGCGGGGTCCACCGCCTGGACAAGGAAGGAGCGCAGCCGATCGGCGACCTCCCGACGCACCTCCGCCCACCCGAACACGCTCGTCGCCAGCAGCGAGCCGTGCTGCGCCACGAGGGCCTCGGTCTCCCAGCGACCGCCGGGGGGGAACGGCAGGTCCGTGCTCACGCCCGCCTCGGGCCAGGCGGCCTGGAGGAGCGCAGTCGCCCAGGTGTCGTCCTCGGCGGTCACGCGCGTAGCGACCCAGAGGCGCTCGAGGCCGTCGGCGCCGAGCAGGTGACGGTGCAGCGGGGACTCGGGCCCGAGGACGGCGGACGCGTCGGCCGGTCGATCTCCTTCGGCGGCGACATAGCCGAGCCCGCGCAGCTCACGCCGCGCCCGGTCCCGCAGATCCGAGATGGCCCCGCGCAGCCCGGCGACCCGCTGACGCGCCGCCACCACCCGCTGCAACACGGCCCGCGCGAGCCGCCGTTCACGCAGGGCCAGCGCCGCACCAGAGCCCCCTCGGGTGGGAGCGCGTCGGCGCCGCGCCGCCGACTCCTTCAGCCCGCTCACCGCCTCCGAGAGCGCGGTCGCCTGCTCACGCAGCCGCGCGACGAGCCACCCTCCCCCCACCAACAACGCGGAGATCGCGCACGCAGCGGTCAGGCCCCAGGGCGCCGTCGCCGTGCCAGCCGTCGCTGCCTTCGTGATGGTGACCCCCGCCGCGGGACCCGCCGTCGGCGCAGCCCCCGGGGCCGCCTGGATGGCCACGACCGTCGCCCCCGCGACCAGCGCCGCGAGGCCGGCCAGCGTGATCGCCGTGAGCACCGCCGGCAGCGGCTCGACCCTTCGGGCCAGGGCCTCCTCCGCCGGGGTCCGGTCCGGCGGAGGCAGCGGCTCCTCCACCCGCGCGCTCCCCCAGCCCTGCACGGTGCGCTCCGCCATGGGCATGAGCGCCTGCTCCACCGAGTCGAGGACCGCGGCGGCGCGCGTGAGGTGGCGCGCTCCGTGCTCCGGGGCGAGCTCCTCGCGCAGGTAGGCGTCGATGCGCGCCCCCGCGTCCTCGAGCTGGGCGAGCTCGGCGCGGTCGAGCGCCATGAGCGTGTCCTCATCCACCGACGGAGACGAGCCCCTCACGGGCTCACGCACGTGGGAGAACAAGGGCGTCAGCGCCGTACGGATGGACTCCACCGGCTCGGCCCAGCCGAACCGGTCGGGGACGCTCGGCGGCACCGCCATCAGGCTCCCCGAGTCCAGGGTCCGGGCCTTGCGCGCCGCCTCCCCCGCCTGGAGCCCCGACACCCAGGATCCGTGGTCGAGGCGCCCCGCCGCCATGTCCAGCGCCCCGCCTGGGTCCACCGCGCAGCGGGCATGCAGCGTCTCCGCCCCCGCGAGCGCCGAGCGCCACGCGCAGTACTGGACGATGGAGTCCACCGGCACGTCCGCCGCCGCGACGTTGAACAGCGAGAACAGCGCGCCCTCGGCGCGGTGCTGGAGCAGCTCGGAGACATGGTCCGAGTCGCGCAAGCCCGCGAGCCAGGTGCTGGTGGCGAGCAGCACCGCCCCGCGCAGCACGTCCTCGTCGTCGAGGGTGCCGCCCGTGTGCTGACGGCCGAGGACGAAGACCCGCGACAGCGCCTTCGTGGCCGCTCCGGCGTGCCAGTCCTCGATGGCCTTGAGCGGCCGCATGTCGTCCACCGTGAGCAGGGCCGGCGCGCCGAGCACCGCGACCATCGACACCGTCCGCTGCTCGGGCCGATCCGGCATGGGGAGCGCCCGTCGGAACCCGACCAGCACCTCACTCACGCAGTCGAGGACGACGCTCACGCGGTCGGCGTGAGCCCCTGCGAGGTCTCCGAGCACCACCACGTCGAGACGACCCACGCCCACCCTCTCCAGGCGGGTCCGCAGCAGGTCATCGATGATCCCGTGGAGCCGCTCCTTCAGGGCGTCGGCCGACTCGGCGGACCGAGCGACGATCCCGCGGACCGGCACCTCACCCAGCGCGCGGACCTCCGCGTCCAGCCGCCCGATGGCGGCCTCGCCGAAGTCCTCGACCCCGATGAGCAGGGTCGGCGCGCGGACGACGCTCACGCGGGCTCCTCCCGGGGCAGCCTCAAAGCTCCTCGATGCGGGCCGCGAGCAGGGCCCGCTCCTCTTCGAGGAACTGCTGCTCGCGCTCGTCCTCGTCGAACATCGCGTCGTTGTAGAGCGCCGCGAGCTTGTCCCCCCAGGCGCTCAGCTGGGAGCGGACCTTGTCCTTCTCCTTCTTGCTCGCCTGGGCGCGCTCCAACACCGCCATCCCCTCGGCCACGACGTCGGCGCGGAAGGCGTCCGGGAGCTGCCCGAACGCCTCGTAGGCCTCGCACCGGCGCTTGGCGAGCGCCTTCGTCCGTCCGCCGCGGGACAGCGACCAGCCGTCGTCGTCCTTGGCCACCGTCCCGGTCATCCCCGCGAGGGAGAAGCCCCACAGCCCCTCCTGCCGCTCGAGCAACGCCTTGCGGGCCGCCGCCTCGCGCTGCCGCTTCTCGTCCGCCGCCTGGAGCTCCTGGGGATCGAGGTTGGGCAGGTCCTCCCAGTTCTGGTCGATGTGCAGCGGGTAGGACCGGTGGGGGTCCGCCTTCACCCGCCGGTAGTCGGCGTCGTACTCGCCCTGCACCCGGGACAGGAAGTAGAGCGGGATGCCGAGCACCGCCCGGTAGAAGACGATGGCGTCCTCCTCGCCCCAGGTCTCGATGATCTCCATCGACCCGTCGGCGCCGGTGATGAGGTTGCCGAGCGCGAGCTGCGTGTCCCCGAGGTAGCGGGGATGCACGCCGACGAACGAGCTCTGGTTGGGGCGCACGTTGCCGCCCACGAACTTCGCCCGGTCGAGGTTCGCGTGGACCACCGCGCTGTCGGCGGCGCGCTGGATCTTGTCGCGCATCCACTTCTCGACCGCCGACGTCTCCACCGCCGCGAGCTGCTCGTCCTTGATGGCGTCGGGGCCGGCCAGCGAGTAGCGCGCCTCGAGCTCCAGCGCCCCGGCGAGGTGCATGTCCGGCATGTCGGCCAGGGCCCTCGCGAAGGTGGCGTCCGCCTCGGTCTCCAGGCCGGCGCGGATGTCGGCCACGATCTCCCGGGCGTCCTTGCTGCGGGTGCGCCCCTCTTCCTGCTTCGGCGCGAACGCCGACGTGATGACCCCGAACATCGCCTTGTCGTCGAAGTTCTCGGGCTTGTCGAGGCGGTGCCGGAAGAACTGCTCCCACAGGCGCTGCTTGCTCCGGTCGTCCCGCAGGACCTCCAGGTCCAGGTAGTACGCCGCCGCCTGGGCGTCGGGATCGACGGACCCGGGGTCGCGCACGAACTCCGCCGCCTCGGCCTTGAGCGCCCGCACCTGCTCGTCGCTGATCCGCGCCACCGCCCGGAACGCCCCGAGGCGCCGGTCGACCTCCTCCTGAAGCGCCTCGTGCATGCGCTGCCAGAACTGGATCTTGAGCCACTCGCGGTTGCCGTCGGCGAGCTCGTCGAACAGCTCCACCGCCTGGCGCTTCGCCGCCGCGAACTTCTTGTTCTCGCCGAAGCTGAGCATCCCTCGGTTCGCTGCCGCGGCGAGCGCCTTCTCCGCGTCCTTCACCGACTCGGAGGTCGCCTCGTGGTCGAGGTTGCTCGTGTTCTCCTTGCTCTCGAAGAGCCAGGAGTTCTCCTCCGCGTCCTCGAAGGGCCCGATGCGCCGCTCCTCGCGTCCCGCGTCCGTGCGCCACACCTCCCGGCTCAGCTTCACGAGGAAGTAGCGCTGGGCCAGCGGGTTGACGTCCTGCCCCCGGAACAGCTCGCCGAGGAAGCGCCCCGCCTGGATGTCGGCCGTGACCGAGCTGAGCTTCTCCATCACCCGCTGGCGTGAGTCGCTCACATCACGGCGCATCTGGTTCAGGCTCCGCTGGAGCGACGTCTGCGACTCACGCACCTGCACCGGGTCCAGCGGCTCGATGTCCACGAGGGAGTCCAGCTCGTCGAAGATGTCGAACAAGCGCTGGCGGAACACCTCCCGGTAGGTCTCGCCCCGCTCGTTCTCCTGGCCGTGGATGGCGGTGAAGACCCCCTTCAGATCCTCCTCCCGCTCCAGCTCCGCCTTGTGAGCCACCCAGAGCGCGAACTTCTCGTCGACGATCTTGTTCTGCTCGACCTCCGACAGGCGCTGGAACCGCTTGTCCTCCCAGTCCACGGCGAAGCGCGGATCGTCCCCGAAGTTGAGGAACCGATCGAAGGCGCGCGCCACGAAGCGCTTTCTCGCGTACGCGAGCAGGTCCTGGCGGGGGAAGTGGAGCACCGAGGCCCCATAGCTTCCGTAGTGGACCGAGAAGTACCCCAGCGCGAGCTGCTTCTGGTGCTTCTCGTAGTTGTCGTACTCGCCCTCCTGGGACCCCAACAGCGGGCTGAACACCTGGAGGAAGCTCGCGTCGGCCAGGGCGTCGTAGTGCCGCTCGATGCCGAGCTCGCTCGGCTTGTCGATGAGATAGAGCAGGGCGAACGGCCGGGTGCTCACGCTCGTCGACCGCCGCTGCCTCGGGTCGTAGTGGAAGGGCTCGGCCCGGTCCTCGGTGCCGTAGTCGAGGCGGGTCAGGTGCTCGATCTCCTTGAGGCACGCGTACGCGTTCGCGTTGATGTCCTGGTGCAGCACCGGCTCCACCAGCGGGTAGAAGAGCGAGGGCAGCATCAGGTTGCCGACGATCTTCGCCCGGCCCCAGCCGTGCTCCTCGATGAGCTTGCGGAGCAGGTACGCGAGCATCACGAAGGCGCCGGAGCCGGTGCCGCCGGCCGCGCTGCCGTAGAGCATCACGTTCACCACCCGGTCGCTGTCGTCGCGCCAGGGGGAGTCGGGCTTCGTGGCCTCGTCCAGGATGCGGTTGAAGCGGGAGATCATCCCCGCCCGGTCGTCCTCGAGGTTGAAGTGCAGCGACAGCCGGGACTCGATGCGGATCTGCCCTGCCCCCGGCGTGCTCCCCTCCCGGAACTTGTAGTCCGGGGGCACCCACTGGGTGACCATCTCGTCGGCAGAGAGCTCCTGCTCGCCGCGCTTGCGCGAGACGTACGAGGTGCGGTCGAAGGCGCTGATGAGGAAGTGGTTGCGCTGGGGGATCTGCGCCAGCCGCGACAGATCGTGCTTGTTCGTGTCGATGGCGACGAAGTGGGCGAGCCCCTCGATGCGCTTCCAGTCCGGGTGGCTGTGGAGCTTGTGGGCGATGCGGTCCACCACCTTGTTCCCGGACCCACCCAGGCCCACGAAGATGAACGGACTGAACCGGTCCGACGTCAGGATCCCCATCTCAGCTCCTCACCAGGGCGTCGCCGCCAGTCCGCGCTACTCGATTCGGAAGTACAGCTCACCCACTCGATACTCGATGCGCCGCCGAAGTATTGCGGGTCCCGCGTCGGTGTTCACGGCCTCCCACTTGCGCGTGCGCCGGTCTCTCACCTCCAGCGGGGCCCCGGTCGCCACCGTGATCTCCCCTCCCCCGCGCGCCGTGAGCCGAAGCCACGCCTTGCTCCGCGGCCCCACGGGCGTCCCCTGGCTGTCGAGGCCCACGGTCGCGTTCCGGTAGAACCCCCGACGCCCCCCGGGCTGTTCCCGGAGCACCATCGCCGCCGCCCGGGACAGCTTCCGCTCGCTGCCGGCGACCTTGACCCGCTGGTCCGACAGAAAGTCCTTCGGGCGCAGCAGGCCCACGAGGACCACCAACAGCAGGAGCACGCCCACGACCGTCCAGATCACGACCTTCCAGCAGCGGTAGACCCCCGCGGCCTGCACCTGCGCGCGCACCACCAGGGGGACGGCGCCGCCGTGGTAGTGGGGGTCCTGCCCGCGCAGCGTCACCTGCACCCCGTCGCCGGAGAACGCATCGCAGCACCGACTGGAGCGCAGGCAGAGCGGCACCGGCGCCCCCCCCGGAGGGATCGCGGCCACATCTCCCGCCCCGAAGTCGAGCCCCGCGAGCGTCAGCTCGGCTCCGTCGGGGAGCCCTTCCGCGACCAGCTCCAGGGGCACGCGGCCGCTGTTCGTCCCGGAGATCTCGAGCGTCCGGCACTCCTCGATCGCCCTGCCATCCCCCCGCCACGCGCCGTAGTCCAGGGGCGCGACGGACAGCTCCAGGGGCAGGTAGCCCTCCACGAGCACGCTCGTCTCCGCCCGCAGCCGCATCCAGCGGTTGCGGAACACCACCGCCAGCGTCTGCGGTCCGATGCCGCCCGGGGTCACGGGGACGGAGAACGCGCTGTCGGCGCCGCGCACGAGCGGGATCTCCCGGCCCTCGAACACGGCCACCGCCTCGAAGCCGTCGGCGGAGAAGAACTCCTCGGCGTCGAACGTCTTGCCGCGCCAGGTGATGCGCCCCGTCGCGTCGAACGCCTCTCCCACGCGCACCTTGCTCGGTGGCCCCACCAGCTCGGCGGCGAGCTCGTACCGCAGGATGAAGCCGAAGGCGACGTCGCTGCGGGCCCCCTTGTCCACCGACAGCGTCCAGCGCGATTCCTTCTTGGGGTTGTTCTCCGCCTTCCACACGGCGTAGTGGTGGAACGGCGCCTTGCACAGGCGCGGGTTGCTCGGGCTGGCGTACGGGATGGAGCAGCCGTTGTCGCCGGTCGCCGCGACGTCGATCTCCTTGCCGTCGCGGCGCACGGTGGCGGCGTAGGGGCCCGCCCGGTCGGACGACGCGGAGATGACCATCACCTCCGTCACGTACTTGCCCACGTCCACCGTGTAGCTGCCGCCGGGCTTGAGCACGCCGGTCTCCGGGCGGGAGCCGAGCTGACCGGCGTACGCGTCCGTGAACCCCGTCACGAGCTCGCCCGGGTCCGCCACCCGGATCAGCTCACCGTCGGGGCCGGTGAGGGCGCCGAGGAAGACGTCCTGGGCCTGGGCGACCGAGGCGTCGGCCGCGAGGCCGAAGATCACGATGTCGAAGGGCACCGGGGGCGCGTCCAGCCCCAGCAGCCGGGCCGCCTCCTCGGTCGAGAAGTCCTCGTCGCTGGGCAGGCCGTCGGTGAGGAAGATGAGCAGTCGCCGGTCGGCGCTGGACGACGAGAGGATCCGCCGCGCCTCGCCGAGCACGCCCCGGAACAGCGTCGGCGAGTCGTGGACGAGCTCCCGGATGGCTGCGGGTTCGCGGGACAGCGCCCGGTGGTGGGGCGCGTCTTCGTCGAAGACGAGGATGTGGAGCCGGTCGTCTGGGTCCTGAACCTGCTGGAGGATGAGGGTGCCCAGGATCGACAGGCGGTCGGGGTCCGCCGGGGGGATGAAGCTCCCGTCCATCCCGCGGAACTCCGTGATCATCGAGCCCGAGTTGTCGAGGACGAGGACCGTCTCCGTCGCGGCGGGGGCGGAGGTCGGCGCGAGGAGCGCCAGGGCACCCAGCACCCCGAGGAGTGCGAGGAGCGAGCTCATCACGCGGCGGCAGCTCATCCCAGCTTCACCAGCATCCCGGCGATCTCGTACTGACGCCCCCGCTGGAGCCCCACCACTCCGGCCACCGCCTCGACCGGCTCGAACCGCCGCGAGCGCCGATCCTGGCGCAGCACGGCCGCGCCGCGCACTCCGACTCCTCCGGCGTGGGGGACGAACGTGAAGGCGGCCTCCCGGCGGCGGGTCGTGGGAGCCCCGCCCCCGTCGATCCTCACCCGCGCGGAACGGTACCAGCCCTTCTTGCCCCCCCTCTGCTCCTCCAGGAGCAGGCGCGGCGCCCGCCGCATGTGCTTCTCGGACCCCGCGAGCCGCACCGACGTCCCGGGCTCGAACCCCTGCGGTCGGATCCACCCATAGGCGACGAAGACGACCGCGAGCCCCCCCAGGATCCACCAGAGCAGCCACGCCCAGCAGTCCAGCGCGCTGCGGCGTGCCACCGAGAAGCTCACGCTCACGCGTCGCTCCTGGTCCGCGAACAGCGGCTCCAGCGGCGTGACGATCAGCTCGCGGGTGGCGCCCTCGTCGCCCGTCGGACACCGACCCACCCGCAGGCAGATGGGCAGAGCGTGGTCCTCGCCGAGGACGATCTCGTCGAGGGGCAGCCCGAAGACCTGCCCGTCCACGACGGAGACCAGCTCCGCCTCGCAGCTGGCGCAGGGCTCGGCGAGGCGCACGGAGAAGCGGCTCCCGAGCGCCCCCCGGCTGCCGTCGAAGGACAAGGGGACGCAGCTGCCCTCGATGTCTCCTCCGGGGACGTCGCCCAACGCCAGGTCCGAGGGCACCACGAGCTCGATGCTCTCCCGCACCTCCACCGACGCCGCGCCGCTCACCGAGCGCGTTCCGTCCCAGAGAAGCTCCACGTCCGCGTGCAGCGTGCCCTCGCGCGCGGGGATGGTCTCGATCACGTAGGTGTCCAGCCCTCGCTCCGGCGTCACCCGCTGCCCCGACAGGCGCGCCAGCACCTCCAGGCCCGGATCCGCGAGCAGCTCCGCGGCCCTCGCCGCCGCGGGCCCCTCCGCCACGGGCCGCTGGACCACGAAGGGGAGCCGGCAAGGCCGCCCCGTCCAGCAGACGGCAGGCGCCTCCGGGACGACGCTCAGGGGCATCGCGGAGACGTTGATGGACAGCGCGTCCCCGGGACACACCGTGTCGTCGGCCGGAGCGACGAGCTGGATGCTCGCGGGACCGAGCTCGTCGGGGACGGGGATGGAGGCTCGGATCGCGCCCCCCGCGAGAACGGCGGCGACGGTCTCCTCCCGCCCGGTCTCGTACCGGAGGACGAACTGCCCGCCCTGAAGCTGGCGGGACGGCAGCGGATCCCCCCGCGCATCGGTGAGCTCACCCGAGACCTCCACTGCGTCGCCGGCGAGGTAGAGCCCCCCGACGCCGCGCACGTGGGTCCGCGTCCCACAGCCGGCGATCCGCAGCGTGCGACGATGGATGAAGGACTTCGCCTCCTCCTCTCCGCCACGCAGGGCCCCCCTCGGCTCGAACCGCACCTCCAGCTCCCCCACCCGGTCGAGGATGATGGAGGCCGGTCCCGTCCCGTCCACGGGGAGGCGGCTCAGCTCTTCGCCGGTCGCCGGGTCGGTGACGACGAGGGTCCCCTCCACCCCGGGCCGCAGCTCGCCGCCCACGAGCGCCTTCGGGCGGAACTGCACCGTGTCCCCCACCGCGAACGGCCCCCGGCCGGTCGTCTCCACCCGCGTCTCCACCGTCACGAGCCGCGGCGGCGCAGGCGTCATCGCCGACGTGACGTCTTTGCCCGCGACGACGTGGAACTTGAGCTGCTCGGTGGGGGGCGCGCCGAGGACCATGCACTTCGTCCGGCTCACGGCAGACCAGCCGGGGTTGTTGCGCAGGAAGTCGGTCTCGCAGGTGTTGTCGCGCTCGTCGAAGCACTGGTAGCAGTCGCTGCCGTCGGTGACGTTGCAGTGGAAGTGCCAGCGCGCGTGCTGGGCGCGCACCTCGTCGGAGCCACAGGCGCCCGGGTCGCCGTAGGTGGTCCCGGAACTCACGCAGTACGTGTCGTTGCCGGCGCGGGCGAGGCCCGGGAGGAGCCCGAGCACCACGAGGAGCAGCCCGAGCCGCAGGCTCACGGACCCGCGGAGTCGTCGTCGTCTTCGGCCGCGGCCGAGTCGTCGTCGTCGGACGCGGGCGCGGCCTCGGTGGGCGCAGCCGAGTCGTCGTCCCCGCTCGGCTCAGCGCCGCCCGGCGCGTCCTCGGGCCCCGCAGAGTCGTCGTCCCCGGCCGCGTCGCCCGAGTCGTCGTCGTCCCCCGAGTCGTCGTCATCGCCCGAGTCGTCGTCGTCCCCCGAGTCGTCGTCGTCCCCCGAGTCGTCGTCATCCGCCACCGGGGCCGGCGTCGGCTCGGGGGCGGGCGGCTCCTCGGTGGCGGCCTGGGGCGCCTCCGGCGGCGGCGTCGGCGCGGCGCGGTTCTTCATCGACCGCACGAGGACCCACCCCACCGCCGCGAGCACGCCCACCGCGAGCAGCACGACGAGCCAACGCAGCCAGGCGCCGTCTCCGATGGGCTCCTCCTCCTCCTCGACCGTCGGAGGACCCGAGTAGAGCTTCGGACGGGGGCCGATCGGCGCCTCGCCCCGTCCGCCGGCCGGCGTCGGAGCCTTCTCCCCATCCTCGTCGTCGAGGGTGTCTTCGACCGTCTTCGTCGCGGAGTCGTCGGCGTCCTCGTCCAGGGGGGGCGGCGGCGGAGAGCCCCCTGCCGCCTGGAGGATCACGACCGTGATGTTGTCGTGCCCGCCGCGCTCGTTCGCCAGGGCCACCAGCAGGTCGCACGCCCGCTGCGCCGGCTCGCCCGCGAGGACCTCCAGCATCTCCCGGTCGTCCACCAGGTCGTACAGCCCGTCGCTGCACAGCAGCAGCGTGTCACCGGCCTGGAGCGTCAGGGGCTCCGCCATGACGTCCGCTTCGAAGGGGCGTCCGCCCGCGTCGATCTGGTTGTGCCCCACGGCGCGGGTGATGATGTTCCCCTCAGGGTGATTGCGCGCCTGCTCCTGCGTGATCGCTCCGAGGTCGAGCAGCACCTGGACCTTCGTGTGGTCCCGCGTCCGGAACGCGATCTTCCCGTCGCGGAAGTGGTAGAGGCGCGAGTCGCCCACGTGCGCCACGTGGACCTGATCGCCCTTGATGTGCGCGGCGACCAGCGTGCTGCCCATGCCGAGGGTCCCGTGATCGGCGGCGTACATCAGCACCCGCCGGTGGGCCTCCTGGGCGCCGAAGTAGAGACTGTCCCGCGGGTCCCCGCCGCCCTCGATCCCCTCCTCGAAGCGGTCGAACATCGACTCGACCACGAGGCGCGCGGCGGCTTCTCCGGCGGCATGCCCGCCCATCCCGTCGGCCACGACAAGCAGCAGCGACTCGCCCAGCTCCCCCACCCCCGCGGAGTCCTGGTTCACCTCGCGCTGGACGCCGACGTCCGTGGTCTGGCCTGTGTCGATCACTCGAGGATCCGCGTCTTCTTCGGGGTTCTGCGTTTGCGGGGCTCGGCCGGAGAGACGTCCGGCGGCGCGTCGGCGGCGGGAGCCGTCGACGGGGACGACGATGCAACGGGGGCATCCGGTCGGGCCAGTCGGAACCTGATTTCGCTGCCCAGTCGGAGCTCTCCGCCCAGCTCCAGCTTGCGCTTGCCGCCCTTCGGGATCCGCTCCCCGTCGACGAACGTGCCGTTGGAGCTCCCCTCGTCGCGGACCCAGACATCGCCCCGGGGGAACAGCTGCACGGTGCAGTGCAGGCCGGAGACTCCAGGCTGATCGACGTGGAGATCCACACCACGCGCCGCGTCGCCGCCGATCTGGAGCTCCCGCTTGTAGATGGCGTAGCGCGGATCCTTGAGCCACTGGCCTCCGCCGGTCACCTCGAGGAACGTCCGCGGCAGATCCCACGGCAGCGGCGACTCAGCGGACTTGGGCTCCGCGGGAGCGGCCGGCGGCGCGGCCACTGGGGGCTCGGGCGTGGGGGCGGCCACCGGCACGGGCGGCGGCGCCGGAGGAGGATCCGCCTTGACGACCACCTCGGTGCGTTCGCGGCGCATCCCGAGGACGAGGGCGAGCAGGAGCAAGACGGCGAGGGTCGCCACGAGCGCCCAGACCCACCAGGGCGTCGCCGGCTTGGGGTCGGCAGGAGGAGGGGCCGGCGTGGAGGCGTCGGCCACCTTCGCGCCCGGGCACGCCGCGAACAGCGCGTCGCTCCCCCACTCGGTGAAGGCGAACCCGTCAGTCCAGGCCTCCCGCGCCCCGCCGCTCGGCACGAACTCCAGGTGCGCCACGTTGTCCGCCGTGTCCCGCGACAGCCCACAGAGCGAGGCCTGCACCGCCAGCGCGTCCCGCCCGCGCTGTTCCCAGGTCGTGGCGATCGCCAGGGTCGCGTCGGGCTGGGCCGCGTCGTGCTCGAAGGCAGCGCCCCCGGTGGCCCCGGCGAGGGCCCGCAGGTCGTCGAGCCGCGTGGGCAGGGTGGCCCGTGCCTGCGCGCTCACCTTCTTGAGATCCGGCGGGTAGATGAGCACGTGGACCTGCACCCCTCGCGCGGTGGCCGCCTTGGCCACGTCCTTCCACGACCAGGTGTTGCTCTCCTCGTCGCCGTCCGTCAGGACATAGATTCGGTTCAGCCCTCCAGGATTCGCCGTCGCCGCCCCATCGACGGCTTGGAGCAGCGCGTTGTGGAGGCGGGTGATCACCCCCCAGTCGGTGGCCCGGGCCGCGTCCAGATCCGTCTGGAGCTCGGCGGAGGAGGCCCGCACCGGGAACGCCTGCGTCGTCTCCGAGAAGAGAGTGAGGGAGACCGTGTCCCCCGGGGCGATGGCGCCACCGACCGCCTCGACGAACGCCCAGGCGGGGTCGGCGTGGCCCCACTGCTTGAAGCTGCCGCTGTGGTCGACGGCCACGATCGTGTGGGTGCGCAGGCCCAGGTCGCGCACCCGCTGGACCCCGACGACGCTCGCCTCTCCGTCGTCCAGCTCCACCCGGAGCTCCGACCCCGAGGGCGTCGCCCCGAGTCGCTTGTCGATGGCCGGGTCGAGCACTTCCGCGCGGATGCGCGCGTGGCCCGCCTCAGGGAGCTGCTCCACACCCACGAGGCGCAGTCCCCGGTCCTGGGCTCCCGCCGGGGTCACGACGAGCGCCGCCGCGAGCGCGCCGATCAAACCGACCAGTCCGGGAAGCCCGCGGGATCCGGTCCTCACGCACTCCCCCAGATCGCGGCGATGGAGGCCCGGTCGAGGAGGCGCAGCTGAAGGACGGTCTCCCCGAGCTTGATCAGGTCGCCGTCTTCCAGGCGCACTGTCTCGGCCATGATGTCCCGGTACTCGGTGGCTCCCGCCGCGCGATGCAACGTCCCGTTCGACGACATCTCGTCCTTCATCATCACGCCCGCCTCCCGCGCCACCACCACGCAGTGCACGTTGCTGACGCTGTCGTCGTCGAGGGCGAGGACGTCGGGGCCGGCCGGTCCCGGGTCCCGACCGATGAGGGTGCGTCCCAGCGTCAGGGGGATGAGGCGGCCGTTCGGGGCGCCGGAGAAGGTCACGAACCACCCCGCGAGGGGCCGCTCCAGGGCTGGCCAACCCGACCCAGGGGCGGTGAGGGCCGCGGCGAAGGGATCGTCAGGGGACGCCTTGCCGCCACCGATGATGGTGCGCCGCCGTCGCGCCGGGGCGTCGGCGCCGACGACGGCCTGGCGGAAGGGGTCGGCCGGGTCGATGGCGGCGAGGGCTTCGGCCTTGGCGCTCGGGGCCGGCGTGGCCGAGGCCGCGAAGGGGTCGGCGGGCTCGATGCGGGTCTTGCGGCCGGAGCCGGGGCGGTAGAGCGGCTTCGCGGGGGGCGCGTCGCCGTCGATCCGGGTCTCCCGGCCCGCCGAGGGTTGCGCCGCAGTCAGCGGAAACCCGCAGTGCTCGCACTCCTCCTGCCCGGGGCGGACCCGCGAGGCGCAGGACGGACATGTGTTCATCGCGCGCTCCTCACCGGTCCAAGTGTGCCACACCGCTCAGGATCGGTCGCTTTGGGCGGCTCAGAGCGATGACCCCGAGGCTACTGGCAGCCGACCGCACCCCCGCTGGAGCTCTGGTCGCCGACGCAGACGAAGCTCGCGAAGGGGCCGAAGGCGAACCCGCCGCCGCCAGAGACGCTCACGTCGGCGGGCAGGTTGTCGTCCACGCCGACCCCCCACGACACATCGGTGACCGCGGCGTCCGTCTCCACGTACATCGCGCCCCCGCTGCCGCTCACGTTGCGCCTCACGCTCCCGTCTTCCAGCGTGAGCGTGCCTCCGCTCACGTGGTGGGACGCCCCGACCGGGGCTTCGTTCTCGAACAGGTCCACGTCGAAGAGCGTGGCGTCGCCGTCGACGCGGACGCCTCCCCCGGACGCGGTGGCCTCGTTCAGTTCGAAGAGCCCGTTCTCGATGGTGGGGACCGAGCCGCTCACGTAGAGGCCGCCGCCCTCCACCGCCTCGTTGGCCCGGGAGATCAGGTCGATGACGAAGCCCCCCGAGTCCAGCGACGCGACACCCCCACCCTGCCCGGCCTCGTTGTCCAGGGCGCGCACGTCGGACAAGGACACGGACGGCACATCCCGCACGAGCAGCCCCCCGCCAGCCCCCGTCGCCGCGTTGCCCAGCAGCGTGCAGGAGAGCAGCGTCACCCCGCTGACCGCGTCGGCGCGGAGCCCCGCCCCTTCGTCGGCGACGCCCCCCGTGAGGGTCAGCCCCGCCATCACGACCCCGCCCACGGTCACGTCGACCACCCGCCCGGCTCCCCCCGCGTCGATCGTGGTCACCCCCTGCCCGCCGAGTCCTTCGAGGACGAGCCCACTGGCGATGGTGAGCGTCTCCGCGTACGTCCCGGGGCAGATCGCGATCGTGGACCCCGGCGAGGCCGCGTCGATCGCCTCCTGCACGCCCGTGAAGGTCGCCCCCGTCGACGTGATGGTCACGAGCCCGTCGTCGGCCACGACGCCGTCGCAGTCGTTGTCCGCCAGATCGCAGCGGATGGGGGCACCGGGCCAGGAGACGGCGTCCTGATCGTCGCAGTCGTCCCCTTGGAGCGCGACGCCGGCGGGCGGGTCGCAGCGCTCCGTCGCCGTGCCGGGCCGGCCGAACCCGTCGCCGTCTTCGTCCACCCATACGGTCTGGCTGCCCTGTGCGCCTTCGGGGTCGTCGTCGTCGGCGCCCCCGTCGCAGTCCTCGTCCCGGTCGAGGGGGTCGCAGACCTCGTCCGCTCCCGGGTGGATCTGCGGGTCCGCGTCGTCGCAGTCCCCGTCGAGGACCGAGTAGCCGTCCCCGTCCGCGTCCCCCGGGAGGTCGGCGCTGTCATCGTCGTCGGCCGTGGCGTCATCGTCGTCGACGGCGGACGTCGCGTCGTCGTCGTCGGACAGGGCCGGCGGGCAGCCTGCGAGGAGCAGGGCGAGGAGCAGGCAGCGAGGGGCAGAGGCCGACACCGACCGATCGTAACCGGCGGTCTCCTCCCAGGAGGACTACGCGACGTCCTTCGGCTGCGGATCGAACCTCCGCAACCACGCGAACACGTCGGGCCAGCCGTCCCGGAGCACCTTGCCGCCGATGGACACGCCCACGTGGCCGGCATCCCAGGAGCGCCGGAGCACGTGCTCACTGGACGCGTGCTCCCCCAGCGCGAAGACCTGGGGCGGCGGCGAGATCGCATCCCGGGAGCCGGCGATCATCGCCAGCGGGCACGCGATCCGCGCGAGGTCGACGGGCTCGTCGTCGCCCTCCATCACGAAGCGCCGCTGGACGAGCAGGTTCTTGCGGAACAGGTCGTCCACCACCCGCAGGTACATGGGCCCCGGCAGGTCCTTCTCCGGGTCGTACCACCGGTGGAAGAGGGCCTGCCGCTCCAGGTAACGCTCGTCATCGAGGCGGTTCCAGTCCCGCAGGGGCTGCACCACGAGCCGGTCCCAGACCGACAGCGCGTCGAACCCCGCGTTGAGGAAGGGGCCGCGCATCACGCCGCCGCCGAGGGCGACCATCCCCTCGTAGACCGACTGGGGCATGGCGTCGACGATGTCCGTCAGCGCGCAGTCTCCTGCCCGGAAGTCGATGGCCGCGGCGATGGTCGTGAGGCTGGCGACGAGCTCCGGCCGGCGCGCGGCGACGATGGCCGACTCCCACCCGCCCTGGCAGATCCCCGCGAGGTGCACCGGCGCGCCCACCCGGTCGATCGCGGCCTCGATGGCTCGGATGGAGTCCCCGATGGTCCCGTCGCGCGTCGCCGCCGTGGCGCTGCTCCAGGCCACTACGAACACCTGCGGGAACCCGGCGTGGAGCGCCGCCTGCACGAGGCTCTGGCCGGGGCCGTAGTCGGTGATGTTCGCGCCGTTCACCTCGGGGGCGACCAGCAGGAAGGGCCGCGCGGGGCTCTTCCGCGCCCGAGCGCGCTTGGTGTTGAACCGCTCTCCCGGCAGCCGGAACTCCCGCAGCTCCATGAGCGGGTGGTCGAGCACGACGACGGATGGTGTCGTCCACGCGACCGAGGGCCGCGAGGGCAGGACGTTGCGGTCGGTCCACGCGCGGGTGCGCGCGGCGAGGTCCCGAGCGGGACCGAGAGCCAGCTCGGCGAAGGTGCCGGGCGTCGTCTGGGGGGTGGACATGGTCCTCCTGGTGCGGGTTCGGGGCCGCCACGCGCCCGCCCGCGGGATCTCTTCGAGGGCTCTACCGGGCGCGGACTCCCCACGTGTCGCCGGCGCGGGGGCCGACGGTGCGCCGTCGACGGAGCGCCAGGGCGAGCAGCCCGAGGAGCCAGGCCGGGCCGGGGCCGGCGGGGCTCGCGATCGAGCAGTCGCAGCCGGTCCACGGGGTCTCCAGGTCCGGCTCGGCGCTGTCGTCGTCGTCCGCGGCGCTGTCGTCGTCGTCGCTCGTGCTGTCGTCGTCGTCGCTCGTGCTGTCGTCGTCGTCTCCGGCGCTGTCGTCGTCGTCTCCCGGGCCGTCCTCGCCCCGCTCGAGCTGGGCCGCCACCCAGCCGTGGGTGTCCGCCTCGATCCAGCGAGCTCCGAGCGCCGCCTCCCACGCGTCCTCCGGCGCGACCGCGCCGTCGATGAGGGCCTGACCGAGCGGCGGCGACGCGAAGAGCAGGTCCAGGTGGGACAGATCCACCCGATGGGTCTCCACCAGCGTGGCGCCGTCGGCGAGGAAGCCAGCGGTGGCGGTGGCCGAGCCGTCGAACACGAGCCCGTCCGACAGGCCGGTGATCTCGCCGAGGGCCATGTCTCCCGCGGCCAGGGCGTCGTACTCGGCGTCCGTCGGCTCGAGATCCGGGAAGTCGTCCGCCATCGCCCCGTCGACGAGAGCCGCATAGGCCGACGGCGACTGGCCCACCCAGTCCCCCCAGTTCTCGCCGAGGGTGTCGTTCTCGATGGTGTCCCGCGCCACCGGGATCAGCGGGTTGACCCCCACGAGCACCGAGAGCTCCACGGCGGGGGCGAAGGGCGCGGCCAGGAGCTGGTCCACGAACCCGCCGCCCGCCTCGATGGCGTCGTCGAGGCCCGGCGAGTAGCTGTAGAAGCCCAAGCCACCCTCGTAGGTGGTGAGCCAGTCCTGCTGGAGCGCGAACACGCCCAGCGACGGGCGCGCCCCCGGCAGCGTGTGGACGTCGTCCCACCGCGCCAGCAGCTGCGCCTGCCCCGGGAACGAATCCCCGCCCGCGGGCCACAGGTCCACCGCGGACAGGTCATCCACGAAGGCCGGGGCCGTCGTCGTGTAGGGGTAGTAGTCCGTCCACGCCGACGGGCTCAGGGGCGCGTTCCCCATCCCCGTGAGGACGTGGGTCGCCGTCCACCGGAACGGCGTGTCGACCCCACCGAAGGGCACGGCGATGGCCACGAAGCGCCGCACATCGCCGCGGTAGGCCGTCCCCCGCTCCGTGTAGCGGTCAGCACGCGCCGACCCTCCCCAGGTCACGCCGCGGTGGCCGAGGTAGACGGCGGCGGCGATCCCACCCTTGCTGTGCCCGACGATGTCCACCGTCTCGGCGCCCGTCAGCTCCCGGACCCGCGCGACGGCATCCGCCACGTGCTCGGCCTGCTGGAAGCAGTCGCCGTGGAAGTGGGGGAAGGAGATGGCGAACACCGCCCGCCCGCGGCTCGCCAGCGACCGGGCCAGGGGGCCGAAGACGCCCGAGGCGGACGTGCCGGCGCCGGGGACGAGGAGGACCGGCGTCTCCCGCTCCGCGAAGGCCCAGCCGGGGGCGTAGTGGAGGAGGAAGTCGGTGGAGGCGGGCTCCGGCGATCCGAAGAGGCTCACCAGGTGCGGAGAGAGGGGCGCGCTGTCCGAGAAGCGGTGGCCCGGTGCGGTGACCTCCGTGGGGAACAGCGTGACGTCCGCGTCCCGGTGCAGCTCGATGCGATCCCACAGGGGCAGGCCCTCGGCGTCGTTCACCAGCGCCGTGGTGTCGTTCCAGGTCTGGACGGGAGCGGTGGGATCGAAGGACGGGGTCGCCGAGGCGGCGACCGGGGCGAGGGCCAGCGCGAGCGCGGGCAGGGCGCGTGCAGACCAGGCGGTCACTTCTTCACCACCACGTCGGCGAGGCGGGTGACGGCACCGGTCAGGGTGACGAGCTGCTCCTGCAACGCGGCGACCCGCGCCGAGAGCGCGCCGACCGTCTCGGTCAGCTCCTGGACCTGGCCCTCGAGCCCACCGGTCCGCTCGCGCATGGCCACGTCGGCCTTCTGAAGGAGGCTTAGGGCCTGGACGACCCGCTCGAGATCCGCCGCAGTCACGGGAGCCGCGCCACGGACGGAGGACGTCATCGTCTGCCCGAGCTCCTCGAGGGCACGCCGTCCGGCGTCCATGGCTCGCATCCAGTCGTCGACGCCAGCGCGGAAGGGATCCTGGGGGTTCGCGGAGTTGCTCATGAGCGGGACGCTACCCCTCCTGTGCACTCGCGACAAGATCTTTTCGCACTCGCACCAAACAAGCCTCCAACGAGGTCCTGCGCCGCGCCATGCTAGCGTCCAACGCAGACGCAACAGCGCGAGCGCACACAGCAGCGCGCGCACCCCGAGGCCCCATGTCCGAGCCCCTCCTCATCAAGAAGTACGCGAACCGCCGCCTGTACGACACGGGCCGCAGCCACTACATCACCGTCGCGGAGCTCGCGCAGATCGTGAAGGGCGGGCAGCGGGTCAAGGTGGTGGACGCGAAGACCGGGGCAGACCTGACGCGTCAGGTGCTCATCCAGGTGCTCCTGGAGGAGCAGGAGCGGGTGGACCTGCTGCCGGTGGAGCTGCTGCACCACATCATCGCGGTGCAGGGCACCATCCAGGCCGCCCCCTTCGCCCGGTGGCTCGCCGACTCCTTCTCCCAGTGGCAGAAGCTGGGCGACATGATGAGCGGCACGGTGCCGGGCCTCGACGGGATGGCGGCGATGTGGCGCCGGATGGCGGGGATGGGCGGGGGAAGCAGCCCGAGCTCCGGTCCCGCAGCGAGCGCCTCGGCCTCGGAGGGGACGCCCCCGAAGAAGGAGCCGGCACCTGCCTCGACGCAGTCGAAGACCTCCGCGACCGAGTCCGCCCCCGACCCCCTGGCGGATCTGCGCGCCCAGATGGACGACCTCCTCGGCAAGCTCGGCGGCTGACCGCCCCCTCAGGGCACGAGCCGCCGCATCTCCCTGACCGTCCCCAGCGTCGGGTCCGCGCTCTCCACCCGGGCGAGCTCGCCGGCGCAGGGCGCCACCCACTGCTGGACGATGGACGTGACGGTCGCCGGGTCCCCCTGGTGGACGGCGAGGGTCCGGTCGATCTCGGTGCGCACCACGAGCACGTCGTCCACCACGAGCCCCCCTTCGAGCTCCACGGATCCCCGCGCCACCACCTCGGAGCTCCAGTCCTCCACCCCGCTCTGGGCCAACCCCCCGAGGCGCGCGTCCCGAAAGGTGTGCTGCCCTCCCCAGCTGGTCCCCACCGCCAGCGGCAGGGCCAGCGCGAGGACCGGCGCGTCGTAGAAGAGCTCGGTGCGCGAGGCTCCACCGCTGCGGGAGACGAGGCCGTGGGCGAGCACCCCCTCGCCGCCCTTCGTCCACACGGTCCGCAGCTCCGGGTCCTCGATGGCTGTCCGCGCCAGGAACGCCTCCGCCGGCAGCTGGTCCGCGAACCAGTCCCCGGTCCTCGGCTCCTCGAGACCGAAGGTGGCGCCGACGTCGTCGGGGGTGTCGACGAAGCGCCAGATCGGGCCGTCCCCGTCGTCGTCCGGGGCGGGTTCGAAGGGCAGCTCACCGTCCAGCGCCGAGCGCACGTAGAGCCCCTCCACCCCCGTCACCAGGGGGAGCTCGGCGGCGGTGATCACGCCGTCCAGCTCCGCCACGCAGTCCGCCGGAACCGGCAGCGCGCTCCCCTGCCCTCCCGGGTTCACGGGACCACAGCCCGGCGCCAGCAGCAGCGTCAGGACGGCCCCGAACCCCGCTCTCCGCGCCCCCGCGCCCATCAGAACAGCACCGCGAGGACGGTCCGGGCGATGCCCGCGGGCTGGGCCGCCAGATCGAGGTCCCGGTTCGCGAGCCCCGGCCCGGGCAGGAACACCCCACCCTCGAGCCGGGCCTCGAAGCCCGGCGCCGGCGTCCAGCGGACCCCCAGATCGATCTCGCCGCCGAGGACGTTGTTGTCTCCCGGCGTGCTCGACGTCTGCATCGCGAACGATGCCGTCCCCGACAGGGCGATCTCGAGAGCGGGGTTGGGCCGCAGGGTCAGCTCGGGGCGCAGCACGAACGCGTCCGAGATGGCGCCGACGATGCGCCGCCAGAAGATCTGGTCGACCCGGAAGTTCGGATGGAAGCGGAAGTTGTCGATGCGGTGGTCGTCCGTGAGGTCGAACTGCGGGCCGTCCAGATCTCCGGGCGCAGACACCGTCTGCCCCACCGGGGGCGCCACGCCGAGGCCGGGCGCTGGGTCTCCCGAAGCCACGGCGACGCCGAGCTCCACGAAGACCTTCTCGGCGAGGGCCTCCACCTCGACCTCTGCGGCCACGCCCAGCTGATCCCCCCGCAGCGTGGGCACCGAGACCCCGGGAAGGAGGGAGGCGTCGCCTACGTGAGCGTGGGAGTAGGCCACCTCGATCTCGGCGCGGACCGGCCCCGCGTGGACCCGCGTCCAGCCGTCCACCAGCAGCGCCCACATGCGCCGCTGCACCGCGTCCGCGTCGCCCCAGGCGGCGTTCTCGCTGTCGATCCCGCCCAGGTAGAAGGTGGGGAAGTCCACCGTCTGCCAGCGGAAGGTCGCGTAGGCGCCGTAGCTGATGGTGGGCTTGCGGGCCGCCCGACGCCGCCCGATCGCGTTCCCGTCGTGGTCCCGCAGGAAGCTCACCGTGGCGGTGTAGAGGTTGTCCTGCAGCTCGAGGTCCACCTGCTCCCGGGAGACGGCGCCACCGGTCGTGTTCGCGGTGGTGGGGCCGACGGCGTTCACGTCGAGGGTCACGCCGAGGAGGTGGTCGCCGAGCGAGCCGACGAAGCCCAGCCGGTCCACCGCGACGTCGAAGTCGTCGTCCAGGTCTTCGTCGCGGCCGGTGACCATCCCCAGCCCCCAGCGCTCCAGGGGCATGCGCCCGAAGACGAGGAGGCCGATGGGGGTGAGCACCTGGCCGTAGGCGTACTCGAGGCGGATGGAGTCCACGAAGGAGTTGCGCCCGGACGTCTGGGGCTGCTGGCCGAGGCCCGCCCACGGCGTCTGGGCCCAGCGGTCGGCGGGGAAGCCGTCCGGGGTGGAGCCGAGGACGAGGCCGTCCAGCGCATCGATGCGGACGTGGGCCGACACGACCTCGCCCACATGGACGCCGAGGTCGAGCCGCACGCGCGCATCCGCCGTCCCCAGGACCTGCCCGCCGGACAGCGGCACTGGGTAGATGGGCTGACCGAGCGTCGGGGTGAGGCCGCGGTCCAGATCCGGGTTGATGAGGAGGCCCCAGCGCGTCCGCAGGGACCCATCGAGATCGAACCACTCGGGGGTGGGGACGGGCGGCAGCCCAGGCTTCTTCGGCGCGGCGGAGGCGGGCAGCGCGACCGCCACCATCGCGGCGAGGGCGAGGAGAGGGAGCCGGCGCGTCGCCTCGCGGGTCAGGCGAGGGCTCATCGCGGGGCTCCGAGCCAGTCGCTCAGGAGCCGGCCGAGGGTGTCGGGCGTCTCCAGCATCGGGAGATGTCCGCACAGGGGCACGGCCTCGAGGCGCGCATCGGGCAGCTGCACCGCGAGGCGCTCGGCGAACGGCAGCGTGACCACGCGGTCCTCGGCGCCGGCGACGATGAGGGTGGGGCGGTCGATGGCTCCGTAGCGCTGCTCCCGGGCCGGCAGGTCCCAGGAGCGGATCGTGGCCAGGGCCGCCGCCTTGCTGCCCCGCGGCGCGGAGTTGTCCCGCGCGCTCTCCACCATCTCGTGGGTCACCAGCGACGGGTCGTGCACCGCGAACTCCATCCGCCAGTCGAGGTGCTCCTCGTGCCAGGTCCCGACGATCAGCTCGCCCAGCCCCGGTCGCCGCGCGTCCCGGTAGGACCACGGCACCTGCTCCTCGTAGACGAAGGGGGCGACCAGCGCGAGGCGCTCCACCCGCCGTGGGGCCCGTTCGGCGACGGTGAGAGCGACCATCGAGCCCATGGAGTGGCCGACCACCACGGCGGCGCGGACCCCCAGGGCGTCCATCAGGGCGAGGATCGCGTCGGCCTGGGCCTCGGGGGAGTAGTCGCCGTCGACGCGCGAGGAGTCGCCGAAGCCCAGCAGGTCCACCCGGACGAGGCGCAGCCCGTCGAGATCGGCGAGGACCGGCTCCCAGATGCCGAGCTGGCTGCCGAACCCGTGGATGAGGATGACGGCGGGGGCGTCGGCGGGCCCCTCGTCGACGTAGTGCAGCGCGGCGTCCGCGACGGGCAGGTAGCTGCCGCCCGACGTCTCCAGGGGCTCGCCCCAGCGGAGCGAGCAGCCCGCGAGGGCGACGGCGAAGACGAGGGCGGCATGGGCGCAGCGAGGCGGCCAGCTGCGAACGCTCCCGGTCGAGCCAGTCACGGGATAAGCTCCGGCGCGAGCCCGAAGCGGAGGACCTCGGTCGCGGTGGCGAAGTCCTCGTCGAGCTCGTCGGGCTGCGACCGCAGGCGCGCGACGGTGCCGGCGCACTCGGCGACGAGGAAGGTGGCGCGGGCGGTGTCCGCGGCGAACAGGCCGGTGATGGAGTTCCAGGCCTCGACGCGCAGGACGAGGCGCAGGCGCAGGACCGGCAGGTCCGCCCCGGGCAGGAGCGCACGCCCGACGCCGTCCACGGCGAACGACCACTTATGAACGAGGCTCACAACGCCCGACGCACCCTGATCGGAGGGATAGTCGACCCCGTCGGCGAGGCCCTCGGCGTCCACGGTTGCCTCCCAGGAGTCGCCGTCCTCCATGGGAAGGCGAAAGAGGGGGACGGGCGCGCTATAGGAGAGCGCCGTCTGGCCGTCGGCCTCGCTCGCGATGCCGCGCAGGACCACGTCGTCGCCGCTGCGGGCGAAGAGGCCGAGCAGCCCCTCGGCCGTGTCGATGGGGGCCTCCCACTCGCCGGTCACGTACGGTGTGTACCAGCCGTCCGCGGCGGCGACGCCGATGAAGAGCTGGCGGTCGTCGGCGGCCGTTGGCAGGCGCTCCAGGGACAGGTCGAAGACGAGCCCCTCATCCTCGGAGAGCCAGCCGGGGGGCAGCGCGACCGAGGACGCGTTGTTGGCGAGGAAGGCAACGCGCAGGTCGTCGGCGAGGTCCACGGGCGGGATCTCGTCCGGCGCGATGACCCCGTCGCTGTTGCCGAGGCAGGTGGCGGTGGGGGTGGGGACCTGGCCCCAGTCCTCGTGCGGCGGCTCGGGGGCGGTGGACGTGGACGGGCAGCCGGCGAGGGCCAGCCCGACCGCGACGAGGACGCCGGAGGCGCCACGCTCTCCGCCGAAGGTCACGCCGCCGGCTCGCCCGCGAGCCAGTCGCTGATCTCGGTCCAACGGGGGCGCTGCTTGCCGTCGAGGAGCAGTCCTAGATGCCCTCCGCTGAGGCGGATGACGCGGTCCCCCTCCTGGTCGTCGCGGACCTCGTGGAGCACGAGGGCGGACTCGGGCCGGACGATCCAGTCGTCCTCTCCGAGGACCGTCAACACGGGGCAGGTGATGGCGGAGAGATCGACCGCCCGCCCCCCCATCTGGACGGCCCCCTCCACCAGGCGGCGGCTCTGGAGCACGTCGCGGACGTACGGCCGGAAGACCTCGGCGGGGATGTCCACGTTGTCGTTCGCCCAGCGGTCGATGAGGCGGAAGCGCGCCATTGCGTGCTCATCCCCCAGGGACTTCACGAACGTGCGCCACTTCGTGAGCTCGTAGTACGGCTTGAGCGCGAGGAACGTGTGGCGGATGAGCTTCGCGGGCATGAGCCCACTCGCCGCGGTCACCTGGTCCACAGGGAAGCGCTCCCGGTCGGACACGAAGGCGACGACGCCGGACTCGGCGGGGGCGAAGGGCGCGGTCAGGGCGAAGAACCGCTCGACCCGCTCGGGGTGCAGCGCGGCGTACATCGCCCCGAAGGAGCCCCCGATGCAGTGCCCCATGAGCGCGACGGCCGGGGCCCCGGTGAGCGCCGAGATCGCCTCGACGCACGAGTGCAGCCCCTGGGTGATCGTCCACTCCAGGGTGCGGTCCTCCCCGGGGGTCGTGGTCCCCCACTCGACCATGAACACGTCGTGCCCCGCCGCGAGGAGGTGGGCCACGAAGCTGTCGTCGTCGGACAGATCGAGGATCCAGGACCGGTTGATCACGCTGTAGACGATGAGCACGGGGGCGCCACGCGCAGGGGCGTCGGCGCGGTCGTAGCGGTGCAGCTCGATGGGCCCCTCGGTGTGGACCAGCGTGCGGGGCGTGGGGCGGGTGGGGACGCCGTCGGGGTCCGCGTAGTACTCGGGGCCGAGGCGCGCCTTGACCGTCAGAGCGTCCTGCCAGTCGCGGAGCATCGCCTGCTGGCGCGGCGTCGCCCGGCCCGAGAGCGACGCCGTCCACGCCTCGGTCAGCGGTGCGAAGTCGACCGCAAAGGCTTCGGGGGGCAGCCCGTCGAGATCGGCGCGGTACTCGTCGAACACCGACTGGGGCGGGGTCCAGGGGGCGGGAGCCGCCTGCATGAAGGCCGCCGCAGTGTTGATCATCGCCTTGCTGGTCTCAGCCCAGAAGGCGGTGAAGGCGCGCATGGGATCGTCGGGCTCGGCCACGGGACTCACGGGCGGGACGGGGTGAGGGCGAGGCGGGCGATCTTGCCCGTCGGCCCCTTCGGGAGCTCGGGCAGGACGGTGACCCGCTTCGGCACCTTGTACCCCGCGAGCTGCTCCCGGCAAAGGGCGCGCACCGCATCGGGGCCCAGCGGAGCAGCGACGCCGTCGAGGCTGATGAAGGCGTGCCCGACCTCCCCCCAGCGCGGGTCCGGAACGGGCACCACCGCCGCCTCCATCACGCCGGGCAGGGCGTACAGGACGCGCTCCACCTCGGCCGGGTACACGTTCTCCCCGCCCGAGATGAACATCTCCTTGCGCCGGCCGACGACGGAGAACCAACCGTCCGCGTCACGGGTCAGCAAGTCCCCAGTGCGGAACCAGCCACCCTCGGCCTGAGCGGCGAGCGTCGCCTCGGGGTTCCGCCAGTAGCCGGCGCACACCGTGGGCCCCCGCAGCTGGAGCTCTCCAACCTCACCCACACCGACGGGCACGTCGTGCTCGTCGACGAGGCGGACCTCCAGGTGGGGCATGGGCAGGCCCACCGAGCCGCAGCGGGCCACCTCCTGGCCGTCGGGGAAGAAGAAGCAGTTCGGGCCGACCTCCGTGAGGCCGTAGCCCTGCTTGAGGGGGACGCCGAGGGCGCCGAAGCCCTCGATGAGGGGGAGCGGGCAGGGCGCGCCCCCGCTGATGGCGAAGCGGAGGGACGACAGATCCCGGGGCTGGCGGCGCTGGGCCGCGAGCAGATCGGTGTACATCGTGGGCACGGCGAAGAGCACGGTGATGGCGTGCTCCGCCACGAGGTCCAGGGTCTGGTCGGGGTCGAAGGCCGCGCCGAGGAGGACGGTGCCCCCGCCGTGCAGCAGCGGCAGGAGGAGCACGTTCCAGCCACCCGTATGGAACAAGGGAGTGTGGACGAGCGTGGTCTCGTCGGGCCGCAGGCTCCAGCCGACGCGGGTGTTCACGCAGTTCCAGGTGACGGACCCGTGGGTCAGGAGCGCGCCCTTGGGGCGGCCCGTGGAGCCGGACGTGTAGAGCATGAGCCACGGCGTCGCCTCATGGATTGGCGGGCGCGGGGGCGGAGCGCCGGCGTCGGCCGCGAGGACGGACCAGGCCGGGTGACCGCCGTGGGGGCGATCGAAGCTGAGAGTGGGGCAGTCGAGGGCGTCGGCGAGGGGGGTGCGACGGGCGTCCTGGTCGTCGCCCACGAGGAGGAGCGCCGGGGCCGCGTCGACGGCGACGGGGAGCAGCTCGGCGAGGGCCAGACGCCAGTTCAGCGGGACGAGGACGGCGCCGAGGCGCCCGCAGGCGAAGAGGAGCTCGACCAGCTCGGGGCGGTTGCCCGACAACACGGCGACGCGGTCTCCGGCCTGCACGCCGAGGGAGCTCAGCGCTGCCGCGGCGCGGTCGGCGCGCGCGGACAGGGTGGCGTAGTCGAGGGTCACGTCGCGATCGACGTCGACGATGGCGGGACGCCGGGGGTGGGCCGTCGCGCGGAGCGCGAGCCAGTCGCCGTGCAGCATGGGGAGCTCCAGGGTGACGATGCCGCGGACGCGGCGGGTTGGAGGGTGGGGGCGCGGGCGCCGCAGACCGACCGGGGCCGGCCGGCGGCGCCCTCGCGACTCAGTTGGCCGCGCCGAAGCGCTGGACCTCGTCGCGCCAGGTGGTGAGGGCCCGGTTGGCGAGGTCGAAGGCGGTGGCGAGGTTCTCGGCCGCCAGATCGTTGGTCATCTTCGCCCAGGAGTCCGACTCCTTGCGAGCGCGGTCCATGCCCTTGTCCATCGTCTTGCGCAGCTCGCCCTGGAGGGAGATCAGGCCTTCGATGGAGGACAGGGTGGCCTTGCGCTGGGCCTCGAGCATGGCGTTCGGGTCTAAGGCGAAGGGGTTGTTCGGGGTCTGCGTGGTGCTCTGCGTGGACTTGCTCATCAGGTTCTCCGTGGTCGGGAGTCGGCAGCCGCCGGGGCCGTCTCGCGTCGACGAGGAGACCCTATGTGCGATCGCACAACGTGTCAAGTCGATTTGTGCAAATGCACATGGCGACGACTCGTAGACCCCCGGCGTTGACATGATCCCGAGGCCGCACCAGAGTGCGGATTCTCGGACGCGGCCCCGCAACCGGCGGCCGCGATTGCGCGGCGGTCCCCGAGGTGGCGACGTCGCAGAGACGAGGAGCGAGATGAGCGACGAGACCAGCGGTTCGGACGGCAAGCAGGACTTCAGCAAGGAGGTCGATGCCCTCGTGGAAGGGGCGGCGGGTCTCTTCTCCAACCTCAAGGAGATCTTCGAGAAGAGCCGCGACGAGATCGCGCGCGCGTCGCGCCTCGGCAAGACGCGGCTCGACCTGCTTCAGCTCACGAAGGATCGCGAGCACTTCCTCCAGCAGCTCGGCGAGGAGGCCCTGCGCCTCATCGAGGCCGGGGAGATCACGGACGAGGCCGCCCTGGCTCTGGCCGAGAAGATCGCCGCGCTCGACGCCAAGAAGGCGGAGTACGAGGCCGAGGTGGCGAAGGTCGCCGAGGAGCAGGCGGCGGCCGAGGCGGCGAACGACGCGGGCGACGACGCAGGCGACGACGGCGCGGACGAGGCCGAGGCGGAGGCCGAGGAGCCCGCGGCCGAGGAGCCCGCTCCGAAGCCGAAGAAGAAGAGCTCCAAGAAGAAGACGAAGAAGGACCTGTAGAGAGGTGACACCGGGGCGTTGACACGCCCCGAGGCCTCCCTTAGATTCCCCACCGCTCGACCGACCGGCCCTGTTCCGGTGTCGCGCAGGACATTCAGAAACCCAGCAGATTCGGGGCCATAGCTCAGCTGGGAGAGCGCATGACTGGCAGTCATGAGGTCGGGGGTTCGATCCCCCCTGGCTCCACCAGTTTGGCCCGCGGCGCTGCCGCGGGCCTTTCTGCTTGGCCGGGGGGAGTCGGTCTCTCGCTTCGCTCGAGTGCGATCCCCCCTGGCTCCACCAAATAAGCCCGCGGCACTGCCGCGGGCTTTTTTGGTGGAGCCAGGGGGGATCGTGTCGCTTCGAGGGCGAACCTCGATGGGCGAGCGACGTGAGTCCGCTCAGGGACCGGGGATCGCTCGGCCTTCGAAGGCGAGCTCGGCCTGGGCCTCGTAGAGCTCGAGCAGGGCCACGACCGTGGCGTGGGCTTCGGGGTCGGTCAGGCTGGGCTCGAGGGCTTCGAGGGCGTCTCGCTCGGCGCCCAGGCGGTCTCCGAGCGTCCAGGGGTGACCCGGCAGCACCGAGTGCGGCCCGCGCGGGCACGGGCGGGTGATGCCGGTCAGCGACTCCAGGCGCCCGCTGTGCTCTTCGATCGCCGCGCTGGTCGGCGGGTCGACTCGCGCGGCCAGCGCCCCCACATCGGCTACGAACGCCGCCGCGTCCCCGACCGGGTCTTCGCTGCGGCGCACGGCGTCCACATCGAGGAGCGTGGTCGGATCCGCCGCGCTGAGGTGGTCGCTACCCTCGGGCACCCGCAGGTCGACTCCGAGGCCCTCGAGCAGCGCGACGTGGTCACCAAGCTGGGCGCGCAGAACCTCGACGTCTGCTCCGGCCCCGTCCAGGTCGACCCGCGCCAGCGCCTCCGTCGCCACGAAGGGGAGCGTCCACGAGGCGCGCGTGTAGGGACAGTTCGCCGTCAGGAACTCCACCGCCGCGGCGACCGCGTCCTCGGCGACACCGTCCCCGCCCACAGCGTCGGCGTGCCCCTCGTCCACCACCGCGGCGTCCGCCGACGTCGAGCCAGCCTCGCCCGTCCCCTCCCCCGTCGGGCGGCAGCCCGCGAGGGCCAGCGCCGCCACGAGCACAAGGCACCGCACTCAGCAGCCCTGCCCGCTGTAGTCGGCCAGCAGCTTCACCAGCTCCGCCAGCACCACCGCCGCGTCGCCGTCGTCCCCGCCCCCCTCGAGCGCCTGGACCGACATGAGCTCCTCGAAGTACAGCGCCACCAGCGGCTTGCTGAAGAGGTTCCCGTCGTCCGGCTCGAGATCACGCTGGGCCGCTCCCAGCCGGTCCGACACCTCCGCCGGCATGACCGACACGATGTCCGCGATGGCGTCCACCGCCGACCGCGCCGGGCCAAAGCGCGCGTCTGCGCCGCGCCCCAGGACCCCGTCGCCCACGTACGTCGTCAGGTAGTCCCCCTCCGCCGGCGGCGGGAGCGGCAGCACGCCCAAGGCCTCGAGATAGCCGGCATGCAGCGCCACGAGGTCCCGCACCCTCCCCAGACCCGCCGCCGCCTCGCCCGAGGACGCCGCCACGAGCCCGGGGAGCTCCCGCTCCAGCAGAGCCACCAACTCCACGCCGGTCCTCCGGTAGGGGCAGTTCCCGACGATCACCCGCGCCGCCGACTCGGGAACCGAGCGCTCCATCGCCCCCATCCCCTCGACCCGCAAGGTCACCCACCGCAGCCCGGCCTCGGCGCCGGTCCGCGTGCTCATCGTCGGGTAGTCGAGCGACGGACCCGTCGGCGCGCCGCACGAGGGGGCCGCCTCCTCCTTCGTCGACGACGCATCCGCCAGCGGCATGCCGAGGAGCAGCGCTCCCGTGACGCCCAGCGCCACCGGGACCGCCGACGCGCTCCGCACCCGCACGGGCGCCAGCACCGCGCGCACCCGTCGCTCCAGCTGGGACGCGGAGCGGGGAGCCATGGCCACCGCCGCGGGCGTCAGCGACGCGAGCTCGGCGCAGCGGGCCAGCAGGTGCTCCGAGTAGGTGCTTGCGGGCACACCGCGCTGGAGCACGCCGTCGTCCGCCGCCTGCTCGGCTTCGAGGAGGAGTCGCCGCCAGCCGATCCACGCCAGGGGCTGGAACCAGGCGAGTGACAGCGCCAGGCGCGCCGCGATCTGCACCGGCCAGTCACGCCGGCGCACGTGGGCGAGCTCATGGGCGAGCGCCGTCTCCCGCTCGGCGGGGCTCCAGGCCTCGGCGCCGCGGGGGAAGAGGACGACCGGACGGAGCCACCCGAACGTGATCGGGACCGCCACGTCCCCCACGAGGACCCGGGCCCGGCCTCCATCGAGGTGGGCGAGCCAGGCCGCCTCCCCGGCGGTCCCCACCACCCGCCGCAGCGCGATCACGCTCCGGGCGAGGGGCGCCGCGGCGAGGACGACCCCCACCAACCAGGCCGCGCCCAGCCACGGGGCCCACGCGGCAAGGGCGGGTCCCGGGACGATCGAGGAGCCCACGAGGGTCGCTCCGGCGAGCCAGGACGCGACTGCCGCCACCGGCACGCTGAGCAGCCCTGCCGTCAGCACCGCGTGCCGGCTCGCTGCCGACCCACGCCTCAACAGCCAGGCCGCTCCGAGGGAGAGACCGAGGACCGCGGTGGAGCGGACCCCCAGATCCGCCAGGGTCAAGACCAGTTCCGTCGCTGGCGTCACGAACTGCGCGTCCACGTTCATCGCCCCTCCTCCTTCGCGGCCTGCACGAGGCCCTTGAGCTCCGCGAGCTTGTCTTCGTCGAGGTCCGCCATCTCGAGCAGCGCGACCGCCGCCTGCTCGGGCGCGCCGCCGAAGAAGTTCCGCACCACCCGGGCGAGCGCCGAGCGGCGAGCCACGCTCCGCTCGACCACGGGGCGGTAGAGGTAGCGATTGCCGTCCCGGCGGTGGGCCAGGTGCCCCTTGCCGTCCAGGCGCCCGACGAGGGTCCGCACCGTCGAGTAGCTCGGGCCGCCGCTCATCGCGTCGCGGACGTCCCCGACCGAGGCTTCGCCCAGGCGGTAGATGATGTCCATGATCTCCCGCTCGCGGCGGGAGAGGGGATCAGGCTCGCGGCCGGACCGTTCGTCGTGAGTGCTCATGTTACTTTTGTAGCACTCTCGCTTCATCGCGCAACGGAAAGTGTCAAAAAAGTAGCACTCAGACTGCGCGCACCGCGGTGGGTTCCCACCTGTGACAACCCGCGACACCCACCGAAACCTTCCGGATTTCAGTGACTTTCTGTGACGCCCGCCCGGAGCGACGACCCGCTAGCGTTCCCCTCGTTCGCCGACCCACCCCGGGCGGCGCCCCCCGGAGAAACCATGGACGAACGGACCATCGCCGCCCGCCTGGCCGAGAACGAGGCCGTCGCCGGCGTCCCCGGCCTCGCCGAGCTCGGCGCCGCCGCCTTCGCGTACGCGGCCATCCTGCTCGACGACGACGACAACCTGACGCGCCTCGGCAACCCCACCGGCGACGCAAGAAAGCTCCTCCGGGCCCGGATCGAGGAGCTCCTCGAAGGCAGCAGCCTGGACAGCCTCGACGACGATCTCGGCGTGGACGCGGACGAAGGCGATGTGGACGACATCGACTTCGAAGGACTCACCCCGTGATCCGCTCCATCCGCCTGCGCAACTTCCGCCGCTATGTCGACGCCACCTTCGACCTCTCCGAAGGCCTCAACTTCATCGAGGGGGTGAACAACGCCGGCAAGACCACCGTGCTCTACGCCATCGAGTACGCCCTGTTCGGCAAGGTCGGCACGAACCTGCAGGCCGTGTCGCTGATGCATCCCGGCAGCAAGCAGGTGGGCGTCGAGCTCGTCTTCGACGGCAAGGACGGCCGCACCTACCGCCTGCAGCGGATGCACGAGAAGCCTCCGCGGAGCCGCACGAAGGTCGTCGGGCACTTCACGCTGAAGGCCGCGACGCCCGACGAGGAGGGCGAGAAGTACCTCCTCAGCTCCGACTTCGACGACCGGGAGGCGCAGCTCGCGGTCGCCGTCCAGGAGGCCCTCGGGCTGACGAAGCGGGCCTACGACCTCGCCGTCCACCTGAAGCAGGGCGAGATCCCCGCGATCCTCGACGGCTCGCCGCAGCTGGACATCGTCCTCGGAGTCACCGCCTCGGTGTTCGTGGAGGAAGAGCTGCGGGCCATGGCCCTGGAGCGGGAGAAGGCCGCGAAGACCCTGCCGGTGCTGGTTGCGACCCTGGAGCGCCTCGACGCGGAGCGCGCCGACAAGGTCGCCCGCCAGGACGCGCTGGCGTCCGAGGCCGATGCGCTCCAGGCCAAGGCGGACGCGCACGCCGTGCGCGAGGAGGAGCTCGACGCCAAGCGCGCCGCCCGCGCCCCACTCATCGCGGCCACCTCCGCGCTCCGCGACGCCCTCGCCGCCCGAGACGACGCCAAGGCCGCCCTCACCCGCGCAACGGACGCCGCGGACGCCGCCGGGAGCGTCGAGGACACGACCGCTGCGCTCACGCGCGCCTCCGACGCCGTCACCGCTGCCACCACGGCCCGCGACGCGGCCCAGGCCACCCTGGACGATCTGCAGCGCCAGGCCGAGGCCCGCGCGGCCGACAAGGGCGACCTCAGCGGGCGGCTCGCGCGACGCCAGGCGGCGAGCGAGGGCGGCACGTGTGACCACTGCGGCCAGGAGGTCGACGCCGCCCACCTCAGCCGGGAGATCCCGGCGCTCGAGGCCGCACTGACCGACCTCGACGGCTCCATCGCCGCGTTGCAGGCCGACACCGAGGCCGCGCGCACGACCTTGCGCACCGCCACGGATGGGGTCGCCGAGGCCCAGGTCGCCCGCTCGGCGGCCGAGGCTGCCGTCGCGCGGTCCACGGACGCCGCCGCGGCCGCCGACACTGCCAAGGCCGCCCGGGCCGACGCCGACGCCGCTCTGAACGCCGCCACCGACGCCGCCCACGCGTTCGTCGACAGCGCCGCCACCGACGCCGCGCTGCTCGCCGCCATGGACGAGGCAGTGCAGGCCGCCCGCGACGCCATCCGCGACGAGGAGATCCGGATCGAGACCGAGACGGCCCACCTGCGGGAGCAGCAGGCGCGCGTCGCCACGGACCAGCGCGACTGCGCCTCCAGCCTCGCCGGGATCGACCGGGACCGCGCGGCCACCGCGAGCGAGGCGGACGCCCTCCGAGCGGACGCGGAGCTGGGCGCGAAGCTGCGTTCGTTGTCCAAGGCGTTCAAGGCGGTCCAGCAGGATCTGCGTGAGCAGGCGACGGCCTCGATGGCCACCCGGTCCCTCGAGCTGCACCGCCACCTCTCCGGCGACGACAAGGAGCTCAAGGACCTGTCGATCGACAGCAAGCGCTACACCGTCGAGGTCACGCCGACCGACGTGGGCAGCAAGGTCCCCGCGGCGCTGTACCAGGGCGGGGGCCACCGCCTCCTCCTCGGCCTCGCCGCCCGTCTCGCCCTCGCGGAGCAGCTGGGCCCCGTGCCCTTCGTCCTCCTCGACGAGCCGACGTACGGCCTCGACCGGGACCGGCGCAAGGCGCTCCTCGACCGGATCAGCTCGCTCGACGTGGCGAAGCAGCTCCTCCTCATCACCCACCACGACGCCGCCGACGCCGGCGGACGCCGGATCCAGGTCACCCGCGAGGGCAAGACCAGCCGCGCCCAGGGAGCCACGCCATGACGACCGCCACCGAACTGTGGACCAGCAAGCTCCAGGACACGATGCGGTGGAGCTGGCGGGTCCGGGAAGAGGACCTGCTCGCCCTGACCGGGGATCTCTCGGCGTTCCCCGGCCCCGTCGCCGAAGCCCGAGCCCAGAAGGCCGCGCTGATCTGGGTGAAGAAGACGCTGGACAAGGACCCCGCGGACAACCGGCTCTGGAAGGACAAGACGGGCATCGGCTGGCTCGACAAGCTGCTGACGGCGGCGCGCCTCAAGGAGCTCGCCACGGTCAAGATCGTCAAGGCGGGCAAGAAGTCGGGCCTCCGCTACGACATCGCGGGCCTCGGCCAGACCTTCTACGGGCGCAAGATCCTCGACGGGCTCGGCTTCGGCCAGCGCCGCACCAGAGCCACCCGGGAGGAGTTCGCCCGCATCCAGCAGGCGTGTTCCAAGATCAAGCTGCGCCTCCCCCAGACCGTCGAACCCACCACCACCGAGCTCTTCTTCGACCCGCCGGTCGAGACCGAAGAGTCCTGAGCTCCCCCAGCCCCGAAGACGAAGGAACGCCCGTGGACACTCTCCAGCTGCTCGAATCCGCGAAGGTCGAGGACCTCACCGAGAAGTCGAACATCATCCTCGAAGGCCAGTACAAGGTCGCGTACGACGCGATGATGGACGCCCACAACGCCGGACTCTACGTGGGCCTCATCGGGCCCGTGGGCGCGGGGAAGACCGCCCTGTGCCGCAAGTTTGCCGAAGACCTGGGCAAACCCTTCGACTGGGTCACGTTCAGCGACCTGGTCCGGCCGAGCAACCTCATCGGCTCCTTCGACCCGACGCTCGTCTTCAAGTACGGCTTCGCCCAGGACGCCTTCTCCCCCGGGCCCTTCACCGTCTCGGCGCTCCAGGGCGGCGTGTTCCTCGCCAACGAGCTCAACCGCGGCGACGAGTACGTGCTGAACACGCTGCTGGACGCCCTCGAGGAGAAGAAGCTCTACATCCCGTCGCTGCGCCAGTGGTACGCCGTCTCCGACGACTTCTACCTCATCGCCGCGATGAACCCGGTGGAGAACCGGGGGACGCGGCGCCTGCCGTCCGCGGTGCAGGACCGCATCAAGGTCTGGGTCGACCTGGGGTACCCCAACAAGTCCACGGAGCTGAAGATCGTCAAGGGCAAGTGCGGCGAGTACACGCTGTCCGGGGGGACCCTGGAGCGCATCCTGGAGCTCGTCGAGGCCACCCGGACCGACCCCGCGGTCGAGCGTCCCGCCTCGATCCGCTCGTCCATCGGCATCGCCCGGCTCGCCGGAGAGCGCGCGCGGCGCCTCGGCACCGACGTCACCGCCGAGATCCTCGCGGACGCCGCGAAGCTCACCCTCACCCAGGCCATCGCGCTCAAGCCCGGCCGCAACAAGGACAAGTACCTCGCGAGCCTGTTCACGAAGGTCCTGGGCACGAAGGGCTCCTGATGGCGGACCTCTCCAAGCTCCCGGGCGACGTGGCCGACGGCGTCGAGCCGGTGCAGTTCGCCGTCGACTTCACGCGGGCGATGCGCAAGCAGAAGACCGCCCGGTGGGTCCCCTCGCTGCGCACGTCGCTCGCCATCCCCCGGCTCCTCTTCGCGCGCTGGTGCCGCACCCGGGAGCTCGCGGCGAACGACTACCTCGACGCGGCCGTGCTCTGCACCCCGCCCCAGGACCAGGACCTCGCAGCCGCCGTCGCGCGCGCGCTTCTCTTCCCCGAAGCCGAGGAGGAGAAGGCCGCGGAGATGGCCGCCACCGAGGCGAAGGAAGAGGTGGGCGACCCCGACGACCCCATGGCCGACATCCTCGGGGACCTCGCCTCGCTCGACCTCGGCATCGACGGTCTCGACGACCTCGGCGACCTCTCCGACCTGGATGCCCTGCTCGCGGTGGACGAGGACGACGAGCAGGCGGAGCCGGGCGCCTTCGAGCTCTTCGAGACCCTCTACAGCTCGGCGGACCCCGAGGAGCGCGCCCTCGGCGAGCTCATCCATGCGTTCGGCGGGCCCGCCGAGCTCGAAGCCAACGGCTTCCGCACCCTCTTCCTCGCCAAGGTCTACGTGGCCCGGCAGCTGCTCGCGACCGTCGGCGACCTCACCCCGGACATGGTCGCCTGGGGCGTCACCGCGGGCTACGCCGAGGAGCTCGGCAAGGCGTGCACGCTGCCCTGGGAGCTGGCGGGGGTCCTCGCCGGGACTGGAGACCCGGGCCTCGAGGCCCACCTGAGCGACCTCTTCGCCTCCGGCACCGGCCGGGAGCTGGGACGGACGCTGGCGTTCCTCGCGCCGCACCCCGGCGTGGCCGAGCGTCGGGAGCAGCTCGCGGCCGACGCCCTGGCCAAGGCGACGGATCTCAACGAGTTCGCCGAGCTCGTCGTGGGGCTCGACGAGTGGCTCGACCCCCCGGACGATCTCTGCGAAGCGTCGATGGCCGTGGCCCCGCGCCGCGCGCTGGAGGCCGCGAAGTGGCTCGAGCAGATGTTCGGCGTCGATCTGCGGCCTGACCTGTTCACCCGCTGGTTCGCGGACCAACCGAAGGCGGACCTGGGGATGCTGTCCGTCGTCGTCGCCGACTGCCCCGCGTGGGAGGAGGCCGTGGAGCAGGCCTGGCCCGCCGAGGTCGCCAAGCTCGAGGCGGTCGAGGACAGCACCGCGGACGTCCTTCCCACCCCCATGACCGACGCCACCACCCTGGCGACCTCCCTCATCGAGATCGGCCTGCCCAAGGGCGAGGAGATGGCGCGGCGCCTCGCGACGGAGGCGATGGCCCACTGCCCGAAGGAGGAGCAGTTCCTGCCGCTGCTGGACGATCTGCTGGAGCGGGGTGCGCCGCCTGACGACCTGGAGCGGGTCGTCGTCCGCGCCAAGGACCTCGGCGTCTCCGAGGACGAGGTGTACGACCGGCTGGGCCAGGCTCTGGAGCAGCTCCGCATGATGGTCATCGGCGACATGCGGGACGCGGACCGCTACCAGCGCCTCATCTCCCGCATCAAGACGATGCCGCGCGAGATGATGAAGGACCTCGCCCAGCGCGCCGCGGACACGGGCAACTTCGAAGCCATGGCCGCGCTCCTCGCGGTGGACATGGGGGCCGCGGCCGAGGATCTGCCGGACGACCTCGTCCCCGACGCCCTCGGCTACAAGGGCATCGGCGGGGGGCGCAACCTGCTGACCCAGTGGTTCACCCACCGCCGCCGCCTCTCGTCCGCCATCAAGGAGAAGGTGAAGGAACAGGCGAAGGCCGCCTTGCTGGACGAGGCCTTCGACTGGATGGGGAAGGGCGAGGGCTCCGGCGAGAAGGGGCTCATCCCCCAGAACCAGACGCGGCCGTTCTCCGCCGGCGACGGGCTCGACGTCCTCGATCTCGACGAGACCCTCGAGAGCATCGTCGCGTCGGGCAAGCAGCTCGAGTTCGTGACCGAGGAAGACCTGTTCGCGCGGGAGCGCAGCCGCGGCAAGGCGGCGATGGGCGTGCTCATCGACATCTCAGGCTCCATGAGCGGCGGCGAGCTCGCGGTGTGCGCGATGGCCATCGTGATGCTGCTCGGGAAGCTGCTCCCGCAGGAGGTGGCCCTCGCCGCGTTCGAGTCGGACACCCACGTCATCAAGGACTTCAACGACGGCTCCGACCTGGACCAGGTGGCGGACACGGTGCTCGACCTCGAGGCGACCGGCGGCACCCGCGTCGACGCCGCCCTCACCTGGGTGAAGGACCAGTTCGCCTCGGTGCCCGAAGCAGACACCCGCATCCTGTTCCTGCTCTCGGACTTCGCGTTCTGGGAGGGCGAGGCTGCGCTCCGCGCCCACTGCGAGGGCATCTCGGGGATCGGCGTGCGCATGCTCGCCGCGAGCCACGGCTACGTCGCCCAGAGCACCCTGGAGCTGATGCTCGAGGCGCTGGGCGGCGAGCACCTCAAGATGAAGGACCTGAACCGCCTGCCCGCGATGCTCCTCGCCGCGCTGGCCGCCCTGCGGGGCTGAGCGCCGCCGGGCTCCCGGGGGTCAGTCGCACTCCTGGGCGAGCTTCGTGAGCGCGGCCTGGAGCTCCGCCGCCAGGGCCTGCAGATCGAGGTAGAGCTGGTCGACGACGTCGGACGCGGCCTGCTCCGCCGCGGCCCCTTCGAGCGTGTCCTCGATCTCCTCGAGGGCCTCCTGCGCGTCCTCGATGAGCTCCTCGGACTCGTCCTCGAACCAGTCCTCGAGGTCCTCGAACTCCTCCTCGCAGTCGTCGCTCGCGTCCTCGAAGGTGTCCTCGTCCACCCCCAGGTCGTCGAGGACGCCCTCGAAGAGGTCCTCGGAGATGTCCTCCACGTCGTCCTCGTCCCACCCGCTCACGTCGTCCGCGTCGAACGGCGGGTCCACCGGGGGGGCGGTGCTGTCGTCGTCGTCGCCCGTCGCGGCGTCGTCGTCGCCCGTCGCGTCGTCGTCGTCGCCCGTCGCGTCGTCGTCGTCGCCCGTCGCGTCGTCGTCGTCGCCCGTCGCGTCGTCGTCGTCGCCCGTCGCGTCGTCGTCGTCCGCGCCGCTGATGTCGTCGTCGTCATCCGCGACGTCCCCCCCGAGCGCGCCGCTGCTCGTGCAGCCGGGGGCGACGATGAAGGCTCCGACCAGCATGAAGAACAGGGCGGCGAGCAGCGAGGGGATGCGCATGAGGTCTCCGGGGCAGGATCCAGGGGGCACGGTACCCGCGCCCGCGCAGGGCGTCGTGACCGGCCCACGCGGGGCGATGGTCTTTCGTACCGGCGTGAGTACGGCCCCGATGGGGTCCTGTCCACCCCGTCAGGGCAGCCGGAGTCAGCCCGCCTTCGCCCCCTTGCGGGCCGCCTTCTGCTTGCCCGCGTCCGCCTCCGCGACCACCCCGTCCTCGCCCCGCACCTCGTACCCGCGCTCGAGCGCGACCGACAGGCTCCCGTCGCCGGCTCGGAGGTGCAGGTCCGTCTGGGGGAACGGGATCTCCACGTCGTGCTCCCGGAACGACGCGTCCACGAGGTGCCGCAGGGCCGACGCCACGACGAACCGCTGCTCGGGATCGTCGATCCAGGGCAGCATCGTGAAGTCGAGGGAGCTGTCCCCGAACCCGTCGAACCGCACCGTGGGCCGCGGACGCCGCAGCACCCGCGGCTCCTTCTGCATGGCCTCTTCGAGCAGCCGCTCCACCAGCGCCACGTCGGACCCGTAGGCCACCCCCACCGCCACCTGGATCCGGACGCGCGTCTCGTCGCCGGTCCAGTTCACCACGGTGCCGCCGAGCAGATCCGAGTTCGGGATGACGACGTCGAGGTTGTCGAGCGTCCGCACCACCGTGGAGAACGGAGCGATGCGCATCACCCGCCCGGTCACTCCCGACACCTCGATGACGTCGTCGACCGTGAGCGGCCGGGTGAACAGCAGGATCAGCCCCGCGATGAAGTTCGCGGCCAGGGTCTGGGACCCGAAGCCGACGCCGATGCCCACCACGCCGGCGAACACCGTGAGGAAGCCAACCCCGAGCCCCACCACGTCGAGGCAGACCACCAGGCCCACCACGAGCACCACGTACCCCGCGAGCGTGTCCATCGTGGACCGCATGCCCTTGTCCAGGTCGTAGATCGGGTAGACGACGGTGTTGAGGAGCCGGTTGAACTGGCGGGAGATCACCAGGGTGATCGCGATGGTGAGGCCGAGCAGGAGCAGCGAGCCCACGGAGACGTTGCTGCCGCCGATCTCGAACAGGGGCCGCGTGATGAGCGAGCCGAGATCCCCCAGGCGCTGTCCGGAGTTCCACCCGGCGAGGATGAGGAGGATCGAGGACAGGCCGATGAACAGCATCACCAGCGGCGCGAGCGCCCGGTACCCGGACCGGGCCGCCTCCTTCTCCAGGGCGAGCATGCCCCCGCCGTCGGGGTAGCCGATGGCCTTCGCCAGCGCGGTCATCAGTGTCTCGTGGAGCCACGGCGCCAGCATCAGGACCGCGAGCGTGACGAGGCCGCCCTGCACCAGGAACCCGGCGAGGTTCGCGTAGCCGCTGGCGTAGAGGACGTAGACGGCGAGGGGCCCGAGGGCGAACGCCCGGTAGAGCCGACGAATCCCCGCCTTGATCATCGACTCCTTGGCCAGCCCGCCCGTCGCCCCGACGAGGGACAGGATCTCCTGCTTGCGGACCATCAGGAGGAGCCAGACCATCAGGACCCAGCCCAGGGACACGCCGCGGAGCACCGCGCGCGTCTCCTCGGAGTAGCCGAACAAGGGCAGGACCGTGTTGATCAGTCCGAAGAGGCAGGTGACCGCCGCCCCGAACCGCACGAGGAAGCGCGCGTAGCGGGCCACCGACGCGCTCATGCTGTCCGTGCCTCCCCGGGGGAAGAGCGAGACGCCAGTGGCCACCAGCGCCGCAACCACGGCCGGGGCCCAGCCCGAGAAACGATAGAGCGGTTGCAGCGCCTCAGGCACCAGGTCGAGGGCGTACAGCGGGACGCTCACGAGCGCCACGGGGAGCAGGGGCAGGGCGGCGTACAGCGCGTGCAGCCCCAAGGCCTCGCCCTTGGACCGCGGCTGGATCCGGCCGATGCGTCCGCGGTTGCGCCACACGAGGCCCATCCCGAGCAACCCCACGAGGAACACCGCGATGAGCGTGCCCGGCGCGGCGTGCTCCACGTCGTCCCCGGGCCGGATGCGGGCCACCACCTCTTCCAGGGTCCCCTGAGGGTTGAGGAGGAGTCCGGCGGTGTGGTCGAGGGCGCGGCTGATCACCGGGCCTGCGAGGAGCGGCGGCCTGCGGCCGAGGAGGCCGTCGGCGGCGCGCTGCGCGAGGTCTGCCTTCTTCTCGAGCCAGGCGTCCCGGGCGAACTCGAGGACCGGGATCTCCAGCTGGAGGTGGTCGATCTGCGCCTCGAGCCGGGCCACGAGGACCCGGTCGAGCTCCCGCTCCCGCTCCATGTGGGACACCTGCAGCGTCGCGAGGGTGTCGCCGAGGCGGAGCAGCTCCCGCTCGGCCTCCGTCATCATCACGACGGGCGTCGGCGGCTCCTCGGGCTCGGAGTCCTCCTCGGACTCTTCCCCGTCCTCTTCCTCCTCCTCCACCGCGACCGAGTCGGGGAGGTCGCCGAGACCCTTCGGGACGATGACGAGCTCCGCCGAGCGGTCGAGCATCTCCTGATCCCGCTCCCGGAGCACCTTGCGCGCCTGCTCGAGCAGCGTCCGGTGGGCATCGGTCTGGCGGAGGAGTCCGCTGCGCTCCTCCTCCAGCTCACTGATCCGACGTTCGAGGGCGACGAGCTCCTGCTCGGCCCGGTCGAGCTGCGCGTCGACCTCCTCAGGGGTGCGCTGCTCCCCCAGCAGCGAGACGATGCGGTCCACCTTGAGGCGGTACCGGCTCGCCTCGCTCTGGCTGTCGGCGAGGTCGTCCAGGTGGCTGACCCAGACCTCCTCGATCCGGGTGATGCTCAACCGGATCGCCCGGATCTCCGCCAGGATCGCGGCGAGCGCCTCCTGCCTCTGCCGGGAGGCCCGGACGCGGAGCAGCGCATTGCGGCGCTCCGTGAACCGCTCTTCCTGCTCCCGCAGGTCCCGGCCGCGCATGTCCAGCCGCTCGAGCACGAACGACGTGCGCTCCTGCATCCGCCCGAGGCGCTCCTCGATCTGCTCCTCACGCTCGGAGAGCTCGAGCTTCACCACCTCCGCCGGCTCGTTCACGACCGGCAGCTCGAGCGATGCGTCGCCGAGCATGGGGAGGCGGACCTGGGCCGGGGCCCCCGCCGGCACGACGAGGGCGACGAGGAGCAGCGCGGTGACGAGGGAGCGCATCACCCGGACTCTACCCCGGGCTCGAGGTCCGGCTCGGACCCCTCCCCGCCGTCCGGCGCCCAGCGCCAGTCCGCCGGCGGCTCCGTGAGGCCCCACGGGGGCGCCGACATCCGAAGGACCGCCGCGTCGAGGCCGTCCGGGAAGCGAACGAACCCCTGCACCTCCCAGGAGAACCACCGGTCGAGCTTGAGCGCCCGGGAGCGGACGACGAGGCCGTCGAGGCGGTGCTCGCCGAAGTCCCGGAGCCACAGGATGCAGCCGTCGTGGTCGCGCCAGTGGCTGGCCGCCTCCCCGGGCTCCATGAGGTTGAAGTGACTCCCCGCGAGGCCGCGCTCCCAGAGCCGCTCGTTGTCGGTGATGAGGTAGCAGCCACCTCCTTCGATCTCCTCGGGGGCGAGCGCACGGCCCGAGAACGCGGGCGCGGCGGCGACGTACTCCTCCACCGTGGCGTGGTAGCGGGCGGCGTAGGCGGGGAGGAGGAGGAGCGAGGCGCCGACGGTGGCGAGGAGGAGGGCGCCGACGGCGGCGGCCACGGGGGGCTTGCCCGCCGACGGTCCGAGCACCCAGTCGGCGGCGCGCGCCACCAACAGGAGGACCGCCAATGACGGGAGCATCGCGTGGCGGTAGGCGAAGTCGTTGAAGGTGGCGAGGCCACACCAGGCGACGAGGAAGAACCCGAAGAGTCCCAGCGCGAGGCGGCGCTCCCCGGCCCGTACGCACGCCACGGCCCCCAGCGCAGCGGCGGCGAGGGCCCACGGCCGGTCGAGGGGCTCGAGGAGCGCGAGGAGGCCCAGCTGACGCCCGACCGTCTCCACGTAGCCCATCGGATCGTGGTAGCCGCCCTGACTGGTCAGCTCCCCCGCCCCCACGAACAAGGTCACGGCGAAGGGCACGAGGACGGCGACAGCGGCCCCCCAGAACCGGGGCGTGGAGACCGCCGCGTGGCGCCCCCAGAACCGGTCGAGCCCCAGGAAGAGGAGGACGGCCAGGGCAGGGGCGAGCAAGCCGAACTCCACCCGCGTCGCCACCACGAGGCAGCCGGAGGCGGCGCCGGCGGCGAGGACGAGGCGGTCGCCGGTCTGCCAGGCGACGACCGCCTGGAGCATGCAGAGCGTCGCGAGGAGGATCGGCAACGCGACGTTGAAGATGCTCGCGCCCCAGAACGCGTGCGTGGGGTGGACCGCGAGGAGGAGGGCGGCGAGGACCGCGGTCCGATCCGAGCGGAAGAGCGACCTGGCGAGGGCGCCGACGGCGAGGACGGTGGCCCCCCGGATCAGGGCGTTGACCACGAGCAGCGCGCCGAGGTGGTCCCGCCCCACGAGCCCTCCCAGCGCCCAGTAGCTCCAGCGCAACACGGGGTAGGTGACGTAGGGGTGCCAGCCGGTGACGGTGGCGGGGCTCGCGGCGCCAGTGAAGCAGTCGGCGTAGGACGCCTCGTGACCCAGGGGCTCGAAGCGGGAGAAGGCAGGGAACCACACCAGGGAGACCAGGGCAGCGAACACCGCGAGCGCGACGAGGGCGCCGCGAGTCAGGGGCTCCGCGGGGCGGGACTCGGCGTAGACGGCGCGGCCGGTGACCGCGAAGAGCACCAGCCACGCGCCGAGCTGCGCGGCGACGACGAAGGCGTCGTGGTCGGCGAGCCAGGAGATCACGAGCTCGACGGAGCCTCCCCAGAGGCCTCGCCCGACGCCTCGTCAGCGGACGTCGCCTCGTCCTCGTCCGCCACCCGCAGCGTGATCACGAACGTGGCCCCGCCCGCCATCATCGAGTCCTCGGGGGCGAGGTCGGGCTGCCGGAAGTTCAGGGAGCCCTTCATCCCCTCCATGAGCTGCAGCGACACGGACAGCCCGAGGCCGGTCCCCTCCCCCACGTCCTTCGTGGTGAAGAACGGCTCGAACACGTTGCCCGCGACCGTGGGCGGCAGCCCCGGGCCCTCGTCCTGGACCTCCACCTGCACCACGTGCGGAGCGTCGGGGTTGCGGTACGCCCGAGTGCGGATGCGGCCACCCATGGACATGGCCTCGGCGGCGTTCACGAACAGGTTCAGGAGCACCTGCTGGAGCCGAGCCTCGTGGGCGAGGACGAGGGGCAAGCCGGGGTCGACGACCTCATCGAAGGACACGGCCTTGAACCGGGGCTGGACCTCGATGAGGCGCCGGGCGGCCTCGAGCGGCTGCGCGATGTCCACACGGTCGAGGGCGTCGGCGGTGCCGTCCGTCGGCCGGGCGTAGCTGAGGAGCTCGCGGATGATGTGGTGGATGCGGTCCAGCTCCTTGCGGATCCGGGGCAGGAAGTCGGCGGCCAGCGTTCCGTCCTCGTCGTCATCGAGGAGATCCACGAACCCGATGATGGACGCCAGGGGGTTGCCCACCTCGTGCGCGATCCCCGCCGCGAGGCGCCCCACGGTCGCCATCTTCTCGGCGAACACGAGTTCCTTGCGGGTGCGCTGCAGGTCCTCGTTCACCCGCTGCAGATCAGCCACCTGCTGCTCGTTGCGGGCCTGGTAGCTCTCGAGCGCGGCGGCGAGGGCGTCGAACTGGCTGGCGAGGGCGCCGAGCTCGTTCGCCGCCGACGCATCCAGCCGCACGTCGAAGCGACCCGACGCGAGCTGGGCGGTGCCGGCGCTCAGCTCGCCGATGGGCAGCAGGATCCGCCGGCGGAACAGCGCGTAGCCGAAGAGCCCCATCCCCACGGCGGAGAGGAGGGTGATGATCCCGAACACCGGCAGCGTCCGTCGATCGACCGGGCCGATGAGCGGCACCCCGACGGGCAGGGCGACCCGGACGCCGCCGATGACCCGCCCCGACAGGTCTCCGATGGGCGCCGTCGCCACCGCGTGGACCTCGCCCGCGAACAGGGAGTCACGCACGGTCCACTCCCCGCGCTCGATCTGGTTGCCGGCGAGCGCGGCCCGGACGTCGACTCCATCGAGGACCCAGCGGGCGACGGGCTCATCCTCGGGCCCGACCCCGCGCGGAGGGGGCCCCATGGTGGCGACGGGGGCGAGGCCTGGGGTGGTGACGACCACGAAGGGCGCGGTCCCTGCGGGGACGTCGGCGGCGCGCAGGGCGTCCCGCCACGGACCCGGACGCGCCGGATCCGGTGGACCGATGGAGTCCGCGACCCCACCGAGACGCACCGCGTAGGCCCGCGCGAGCTCCGCGGCGAGGTCCGACCGCAGGGTCTGCTCCCGCCCCTGGCCGAGCCGCCACAGGAGCACGGCGTTCAACACGATGGTGAGCACCGTGAGGATGGCCAGGTTGAGGACGACGTCCGTCCACAACGAGGAGCGGCGTTCGCGCTCGGTCACGGACCCCGCCTACGCATACATCTCGTCGAGGAGATGCTGGTAGTTCTTGATGACGTTGCGGCGCTTGAGCTTGAGCGTCGGGGTGAGCATGTCGTTGTCGGGGGTGAACTCGTCGGGGATGAGGCGGAACACCTTGACCCGCTCGAAGCCCTTGAACTTGCTCTTGCTCCACTCGGCGATCTCGGCCTCGATGAGGGCCTTGAACTGCTCGTTCTTGCACAGGGCCGCGAGATCCCCCGCGACCCCGTTCGCCTTGCCCCACTCGGCCGCTGCGTCCGCGTCCGGCACGACGATGGCGACGTTGAAGAGCTTGTTCGCGCCGTAGACCATCGCCTGGTTGACGTACCCGCTGAGCTTGAGCTGCTCCTCCAGGGGCGCCGGCACCACGTACTTGCCGTTCTCGAGCTTGTACTGCTCCTTGATCCGCCCGGTGATGTAGACGTAGCCGTCCTTGTCCATGCGCCCCAGATCGCCGGTCCGGAAGGCGCCGTCCTCGCGGATGACCTCGGCGGTCTTGTCCGGGAGGTTGTGGTAGCCCTGCATGATGTTGGGGCCTTTGATGAGGATCTCGCCCTGGTCCCCCATCTCGCCGCCGACGGCGTCCACGTCGATGATGATCTCGACGCCGGGGATGGCCTTGCCCACCGAGCCGATGCGCTGGTTGTCCGGGTAGTTGGCCGTGGCGACGGGAGACGTCTCGGACAGGCCGTAGCCCTCGTAGACCGTGATGCCGACATTGTCGATGAACTCGGCGACCTCCTTGCTGATCGCGGCGCCGCCGGAGAACGCGTAGCGGAGCTGGCCCCCGAGGGTCTCCCGGACCTTGCTGAACACGATCTTGTCGAAGAGGTTGTGCTTGAAGTCGACCCAGCCGGAGCTCTTGCCGTCGGCGGTCAGGGCCCGGCGCCGGCTCGCGTTCTCGAACGCGGCGTTCATCAGCGCACGGCGCAGCGGGGGGCTGCTCGCAGCCCGCTTGTTCAGCCGGTCGTAGACCTTGTTGAAGATGCGCGGCACCGAGAAGAGCAGCGTCGGGTGCACCTCGGACATGTACGGGATGAGGTTGTTGACGTCGTCCACGATGGCGCTGCTGCAGCCGAAGCTCGACAGCACGTGCAGCTCGAGCGTCTGACCGAAGCTGTGGGCCCAGGGCAGGAACGACAGCGAGCGGTCCTCGCTCATGGGGAGCAGCGACTGCATCGCGTTCACGTTGCTGACGATGTTGCCGTGGCTGAGCTGGACGCCCTTCGGGTTGCCCGTCGTCCCCGACGTGTAGATGAGTCCGCAGAGATCCCCCGGCTCGGGGTCCGCGGCGGGCACGGGGTTCTCGGCCCCGATCGCGCGCAGGGCCGCGTACGAGGTGGGCTCCGAGGCGGCCCCCGACAGGTTCACGATGTGCCGCAGCGCCTCGATCTCGTCAGCGAGGGGGCCCGCCTTCGTCGCGATGGCGTCGCCGGAGACGAGGAGCACCTGCGCGCCCGAGTCGTTGATGATGTAGCGCCAGTCGTCGGCGTTCTGCTTCTCGTACATGGGGACGTAGAAGGCGCCGAGCGAGTAGGTGGCGTAGGCGCCGATGGCCCACTCGGGGCTGTTGTTCGCGATGACCGCGACGACGTCGCCCTTGCCGATGCCCAGGCTCGCGAGCCCGGCGCGGAACTCGTCCACTGCCTGCCCCCACTGGCGATACGTCATCCACTCCCAGGTGCCGGCGGACGTGCGCGTGCCGAAGCGCGGCCGGTCGCCGAAGCGGGCGACGCTCTGGGCGAGCAGGTCGGGCAGGTTCTTGAACTTGGCGCTGGCGGGCTCCATGGACACTCCCTCGCGTGGCCGCCTGGCAGGGACCTCGCGCGCGCGACTGTATCAAGGGTGCCGTCGCCTGCGCCGCCGCCGACGCCGCGCCGCCGTCGCAGTCGGCAGGGACCTACCCGGCCTCCACGGCGCGGCTCGCCTCGAGGCGAGCCTCGGCCGCCGTCCGGAGCGGGCTCCACGCCTCGTCGCCCTCGAACGCCGGGTCCTCCACCACCCGCCGGGCCGCCTCCCGGGCGACGTCGAGGAGCTCGTGGAACCGCGGGGTCAGCGCGAGGCGGAACGCGGGCCGCCCCGCCTGCCGGACCCCGACGACGTCCCCCGGGCCTCGCTGGCGCAGATCCTCCTCCGCGACCGCGAAGCCATCGTCGGTCCGGGCGAGCACGTCGAGGCGCGGGGCGTCCTCCGGCGATGGCGTGAGCAGGAAGCAGGCCGCCGACGCCTCGCTCCGGCCCACGCGCCCCCGGAGCTGATGCAGCTGCGCGAGGCCGAAGCGCTCGGCGTTCTCCACGACCATCACGGTCGCCTCGGGGACGTCGAGGCCCACCTCCAGGACGCTCGTCCCCACCAGCACCGACAGCCGCCCCGAGCGGAAGGCAGCGAGGGCCGCCTCCTTGCCTTCGGCGTCCATGGACCCGTGCACGAGGCCCAGGGGGACGCCGCGCAGCGGTCCGTTGGCGAGCTCCTCGGCCGTCGCGACCGCCGAGCGCAGCACGTCGCCGGACGGACCCTGGATGCGAGGGCAGACCACGTAGGCCCGCTCGCCGCGCGCCACCGCGTCCCGCACCGCCTCCCACGCCTGGCGCCTCCGGGCCGAGGGGAGCACGGTGGTGACACGCTCCCCGCGATGGGGTCGGCCCTCGAGGACGGAGAGATCGAGGTCGCCGAACAGCGTCCGCGCGAGAGACCGGGGGATGGGCGTGGCGGAGAGCGCCAGGAGGTGCGGCTGGGGCCCCTTCGCGAGCAGGCGGGCCCGCTGGAACACCCCGAAGCGCTGCTGCTCGTCCACCACGGCGAGCGCGAGGCGCGCGAAGTCCACCCGCGCGGAGAACACGGCGTGGGTCCCCACCACCACCGCCGCGGTTCCGTCGGCGACGCGGGCCTCCGCGGCGCGGCGGTCGGACGGCGCCTGTGCCCCGGAGAGCCACTGCACCGTGAACCCCAGGGGCTCGAGCACCGCCCGGGCGCGGACGAGCCACTGGCGCGCGAGGATCTCGGTCGGCGCGAGGATCGCCACCTGCCCGCCCCGCTCGAGGATCGGCGCCGCGGCGAGCAGCCCCAGGACGGTCTTCCCTGCCCCCACGTCCCCCTGGACGAGGCGCTGCATGGGGACGCCCCGGCGGGACAGATCCACGTCGATCTCGGCGAGCACCCGCTCCTGGCCGTCCGTCAACGTGAACGGCAGCCGGTCGATCGCCCGGGCCCGCACGGTGGCTCGAGAGCGCGGTCCGCCCATGCGCCCCCGGGGAAGCACATCCGTGGCCGCCCCGTCCCGTCCCAGGCGAGCGCGCCGCCAGAGCAGCGCCACCTGCAGGACGAAGAGGTCCTCGAGCAGCAGGGCCTCGTGGGCGCGGCTCGTCCCAGCCCGCAGCGCGTCCACGTCAGCCCCGGCCGCCGGGAAGTGGATGGAGGCGAGGGCGTCGGCCCGGGACGGGAGTGCGAGGGCTCGGCGCAGATCCGGGGGGAGCAGCCCCGCGTCCTCGTCCGCGGCGCAGGCCGCCCGCACGAGCTTGCGGTACGCCCGCTGCCCCATCCCCTCGGGGGTGCCGTAGAACGGTGCGATGGCGTCGGTGGGCGCTGCGTCTTCGCCCTCGTCGACGAAGCGGAACTCGGGGTGCGCGAGGCGCAGCGTCCCCGGCTTCGGGTCCGTCCGCCCCATGACGAGCACCCGGCGTCCCCGCGCCCACTGCTTGCTGAGGTAGTTCGGCGGAGCGAAGAAGCTGACCGTGAGCGCGCCCGAGCCGTCGTCGACTCGCGCCTCCACCGATCCTGGCCGTCGCCCGCGGCGCCGCCCCTGCCGCACGGCCACGACCTCGCCGCGCACCACGGCCACGTCGCCCGGCGCCAGCTCGGCCACCGGGGTGATGCGGCTGCGGTCTTCGTATCCGCGGGGAAGACGCGTGAGCAGATCGCCCACGGTCTCGATGCCCAACGCCCCGAGCTTGTCCGCCGTCTTGCCCCCCACTCCGGGGAGCGTGAGGACCGAGGCGTCGACGCTCACGGCCGCGATGGGCCGGCTACTTGTACTCGATGTTCGTGATCTCGACGACGCGCGTCCCGCGGGGGACCTTGATGGTCACCTCGTCGTCGATCTCCTTGCCGAGCAGGGCGCGCCCGATGGGCGACTCGATGGAGATGATGCCCTGCTTGATGTCCGCTTCGAGCGAGCCGAGGAGCTTGTAGGTCAGGACCTCCTCCGTATCGAGGTCCTCCATGGTGACCGTCGCGCCGAACATCACCTTGTCGCCGGACATGGTCTTCGGGTCGATGACCTCGGCCATGGAGAGCTTCGCCTCCAGGTCGCGGATCTTCGCCTCGATCATCCCCTGCTTGTCCTTGGCGTAGTCGTACTCGGCGTTCTCGGACAGGTCGCCGTGAGCGCGGGCGGTCTCGATGGCGAGGACGACCTCGGGCCGATCCACCTCGATCATGCGCCGCAGCTCGGCGCGGAGACGCTCCTGTCCTTCGGGGGTGATGGGATACCTCTGCACGACTCTCTCCGGGGAACGCCCGGCGCGGGGGGCGCGTCGGGGGGCGAGGAATTTAGCAGGGCGTCCCGACTACCGCCGCCGTCGGGCCGCGTCCGTGCCGACCCGCCCGCGCTCTCCGTCCCAGACGTACACCGTCCGCCCGGCGAAGATCGTGCGGTCCACCCGCGTCGGCAGGTCCCAGCCGGCGAACGGGGTGTTGCCGCTCTTGCTCCACAGCCGCTCGCGGACGACGTTCGTGCGGCCGCCAGGGTCGATGACGGTGATGTCCGCCATGCGCCCGGCCCGGAGCGTCCCCGTCTCCAACCCGAAGCACTCGGACGGCCCCGACGTGAGGAGCCGCACCGCGTCCATGAGCGACCAGCTGCCCGCCTCCACCTCGGCCATCGTCAGGCCCCAGGCCGTCTCCAGGCCCACGATGCCGTTCGCCGCGAGCTCGAACTCCACGTCCTTGTCCTGGGCCGGGTGCGGGGCATGGTCCGTGGCGATGGCGCAGATCGTCCCGTCGATGAGGCCCTGCTTCACGGCGTCCCGGTCTTCGGCCGAGCGCAGCGGAGGGGCCATCTTCGCGTCCGTGTCGTAGTCGCCGACCGCCTCGTCCGTGAGGACGAAGTGGTGGGGCGTCGCCTCGGCGGTCACCTTCACCCCGCGCGCCTGACCCTCGCGGACCATGCGGACCGCGCCCGCCGTGCTGATGTGGGCGATGTGCACGTGCCCGCCGGTCAGGGCCGCGAGCTCGATGTCCCGGGCCACCATCACGTCCTCGGCGGCGTTGGGGATGCCCGGCAAGCCGAGGCGCGTGGCCGTGGGGCCCTCGTTCATGCAGCCATTGTGGGACAGGCAGCTGTCCTCTTCGTGCACGGACACGGGGACGCCGAAGATCTTGCTGTACTCCAGGCCCCGCCGCATGAGGTGCGCGTCCATCACGGGCATGCCGTCGTCGCTGATGGCCACGGCGCCCTCGTCGATCATGTCGCTGATCTCGGCGAGCTTCTCGCCTTGCAGCCCCTTGCTCAGCGCTGCGATGGGCAGCACGCGGCACAGCCCCGCCTGCATGGACCGATCGACCATGAAGCGGGTCACGGCGCCCGTGTCGTTCACCGGGTTCGTGTTCGCCATGCACGCGACGGTCGTGAACCCGCCAGCCACCGCCGAGCGCGAGCCCGTCTCGATGGTCTCCTTGTACTCGTGGCCCGGCTCCCGGAAGTGCACGTGGATGTCCACGAGCCCGGGCAGCACCCACTTGCCGGTGCAGTCGATGACGGTCCACTTGCCGTCCGCCTGGGCGGCGAGGTTGGGGCCCACCTCCTTGATGCGGCCCTGCCGGTCGATCACCACGTCGGCGATGCCGTCGAAGCCCGCGTCGGGATCGATGACCCGCCCGCCCGAAAGAATGGTCGGCCGCCCGCTCATCCCCTGCCCTCCTGCCGCGCTGCGCGCTCGCCGCCGAGCACGAGGTACATGCACGCCATCCGCACGGCGACGCCGTTCTCCACCTGGTCGAGGATGACGGACCAGTCGCCGTCGATGACCTCGGGCTCCAGCTCCACTCCGCGGTTCACGGGGCCCGGGTGCATGATCACCACGTCCTTGCGCGCCCAGCGGCGCAGCTTGTCCCGGTTGAGGCCGTAGAGCCGGCTGTACTCGCGGAGCGTGGGGAAGAAGTGCCCTCCGCGCGGAATCCGCTCCTGCTGGATGCGCAGAGCCATGAGCACGTCGGCGCCGCGCACCGCGTCTTCGAGCTGGTGGTGGACCTCGACCCCGGCCTCCTCCAGCCCCATGGGGATGAGCGTCGGTGGCCCGCAGACCCGCACCGTCGCCCCCACCTTGAGCAGCCCCCAGATGTTCGACCGGGCCACGCGGCTGTGGGTGATGTCCCCGATGATCGTGACGACGCGGCCGGTGAAGCCTCCCAGCGACCGCCGGATCGTCAGCATGTCGAGGAGCCCCTGGGTGGGGTGCTCGCACCGGCCGTCGCCCGCGTTGAGAATGCAGGTGTCCGGCAGCTCGTTGGCGAGCATGAGCGCGCCGCCCGCCCGCTTGTGGCGCACGACGATGATGTCCGGGTGCATCGCGGCGAGGTTCTTCGCCGTGTCCAGCAGGGTCTCGCCCTTCGTCGTGCTGCTCGCGCTGCCGGAGATGGAGAACGTGTCCGCCGACATGCGCTTCGCGGCGATGTCGAAGCTGGTGCGCGTGCGGGTGCTCGGCTCCAGGAACAGGTGCACCACGGACTTGCCCCGCAGGGTCGGCACCTTCTTGATCGTCCGCAGGTTCAGCTCCCGGAACTGCTCGGCCACGTCCAGGATGTGGGTGATCTCGCCCGCGCTGAGGAAGCGCAGGCCCAGGAGATCCTTGCGGCGGAAGTGCTCGTCGGTCGCGGCGCTCATGGGCTCAGCCTCCAGCGACGACGGTGACGCGGCCTCGGCCGTCGCTCGCGTCGGGCTCGACGAGGACCCGGTCCTGGCGGTCCGTCGCCGCGGTCTTGCCGACGAAGTCCGCCTGCACGGGCAGCTCGCGCCACCCCCGGTCCACCAGCACGGCGAGCTTCACCCAGCGGGGGCGGCCGTAGTCGCGCAGGACGCCCAGCGCCGCGAGCACCGTGCGCCCGGTGAAGAGCACGTCGTCCACGAGGACGATGGAGGCGCCGTCGAGCGCAAACGGCAGCTGCGTCGCCCCGAAGCTCGGCTTCTCGAGCCCGGTGTAGAGATCGTCGCGGTAGAGCGTGATGTCGATGGCACCCACGTCCGGGCGCGTCCCCGTCGTCTCCGCGATGAGGTCCGCCATCTTCTCGGCCAGAGGCACGCCGCCGCGACGCACGCCGACGAGGGCCAGCCGCCCGTCGTCCATGGACTCCACGATCTGCGACGCCATCCGCCGCAGCGTCCGCTGGGTCCCCTCCCCGTCCAGGATCACCCGCTCCGCCATCAGTCGATCCCCTTCCCGAGTCGGCTCCACCGCATCCGGTTGATGCTGGAGAAGGTCCGGCTCGCCTTGCCCTTGCCTCGCCGCTCCGCCACCACGCCCTTGCAGTGGTCGAGGCTCAGCCACACGAACATGGCCCGCCCCTTGATGTTGCCGATGGGCACCTGGCCCCAGGCGCGCGAGTCCGAGCTGTTGTCCCGGTTGTCGCCCATGACGAACACGTGGTCCTCCTTGACCGTGACGGGACCGAAGTTCTCGAAGGGGTCCGGCCCGTCCCGCAGCAGGACGGTGTAGCTGTTGACCCCGTCGTCCTCGGTGTAGACGCGGGCCTTGTCCTCGCGGCAGTTCTTGTCGGTGTACTCGGTGGTGCGCACGAACTGGCGCTCGTACTCCACGCCGTTGACCACGAGCTGGTTCTTCTTGACCGAGATGACGTCGCCCTCGACCCCGATGACCCGCTTGATGTAGTCGACCGACGGGTCCGCCGGGAAGCGGAACACCATGACGTCGCCGCGCTCGGGCCGGCTCCACTCCTTGAGCGTGGTGCCGCCGCCGGGGATCTTCGCGCCGAGGATCGAGTACGGGATCTCGGTCCGGTAGCTGAACTTGTTGACGAAGATGAAGTCCCCGATGGCCAGGGTCTCGATCATCGAGCCCGAGGGGATCTTGAAGGCTTCGACGACGAAGAAGCGGAGGGTGAGGGCCAGGAGGAGGGCGATGCCGATGGCTTCGGCGTACTCGCGCGCCGTCGACTTCTTCTTCGCGGGGTTCTCCGGCGCCTCTGCCATCACTCGTCCAGCCGGAGCACCGCGAAGAAGGCTTCCTGGGGGATCTCCACGGATCCCACCTGCTTCATCCGCGCCTTGCCCTTCTTCTGCTTCTCGAGCAGCTTCCGCTTCCGGGAGATGTCCCCGCCGTAGCACTTCGCGGTCACGTTCTTGCGGAACGCTTTGACGGTGCTGCGGGCGATGACCTTCTTGCCCAGGGCCGCCTGGATGGGCACCTCGAACATCTGCCGCGGGATGAACTCCTTGAGCTTCACCGTGAGCTTCTGGCCGAGGTGGAACGCGCGGTCCCGGTGGCAGATGAGGGAGAGCGCGTCGACCGGCTCGCCGTGGACGAGGATGTCCATCTTGACCAGCGGGGCGATCTCGAAGTCCTTGAACTCGTAGTCCAGGGACGCGTACCCGCGGGTGCCCGACTTCAGCTTGTCGTAGAAGTCGAAGACGATCTCCGCGAACGGCAGGTCGTACTTCACGACGACCTTCGTCTGGGAGAGGTACTCGAGGCCCACCTGGCGGCCGCGCTTCTCCTCGCAGAGCTTGATGACCGCGCCCACGTACTCCTGGGGGACGTGGATCGATGCGGTCACGATGGGCTCGGCCAGGGACTCGAGCTCCAGGGCGTCGGGCACGTCCGACGGCTTGTGGAGGTCGATGATCTCGCCGTCCTTGCGGTGGGCCTTGTAGATCACGTTGGGCGCGGTGAAGAGCAGGTCGAGGTTGAACTCGCGCTCCAGCCGCTCCTGGATGATCTCCATGTGGAGCAGGCCGAGGAAGCCGCAGCGGAAGCCGAAGCCCAGGGCGGTGGACGTCTCAGGCTCCCAGGAGAAGCTGGCGTCGTTGAGGCTGAGCTTGTTGAGCGCGTCCCGCAGGTTCTCGTAGTCCGACGGGTCCACGGGGAAGACGCCGGCGAAGACCATCTGCTGCGGCGGCTGGAACCCGGCCAGCGGCCCATCGCACGGGTTCTTCGGGTCCGTGACGGTGTCGCCGACCCGCGTCTCGTTGATGTCCTTGATGCCCGTGATCATCAGGCCGACCTCGCCGGCGCGGAGCGCGTCGACGGCCATGGACACGGGGGCCTTCACGGCGAGGCCGGTCACCTCGAAGTCGTTGCCCGTGGAGAGGAAGCGGATCTTCTGGCGCTTGTTCAGCACCCCGTGCACCACCCGGACGAGGCAGATGACCCCCTGGTACTGGTCGTACCAGGAGTCGATGACGAGGATCTGAAGCGGGGCCTCCTCGTCGCCCGTGGGCGGGGGGATCACCTTGACGATGGCCTCGAGGACCTCGTGCACCCCGAGGCCGGTCTTCGCGCTCGCGAGGACCATCGAGCTGCAGTCGACGCCGATGTGGTCCTCGATCTGCTCGCGGACGGCCTCCGGGTCGGCGCCCGGCAGGTCGATCTTGTTGAGGACCGGGATCATCTCCAGGTCGTTCTCCAGCGCGAGGTAGACGTTCGCCAGGGTCTGGGCCTCGACGCCCTGGGCGGCATCCACCACGAGCAGGCAGCCCTCACACGCCGACAGCGACCGGGAGACCTCGTAGGCGAAGTCCACGTGGCCGGGGGTGTCGATGAGGTTGAGCTGGTAGGTCTCGCCGTTGTCCGCGGCGTACGCCAGGCGCACGGTGTTCGCCTTGATGGTGATGCCGCGCTCGCGCTCCAGATCCATCGAGTCGAGGTACTGGGCCTGCATGTCCCGGCTGGCGACCGTCTCGGTCGCCTCGAGCATGCGGTCGGCGAGCGTGGACTTGCCGTGGTCCACGTGGGCGATGATCGCGAAGTTGCGGATGTTCCGGTTGGCGGTCACGGGGCGGAGGCATAGCGGAGCAGGGCGCCGCAGGGAAGGGACGGGGCCGAAGGCGGTCGGTGACGCGCGCGCGTGAGCGCCACGGGCACTTCCGCTTGACGGGGGCCGAGGCATGGCGTATCTACCCGCGGCTCGCGCCCCACCGAGCAAGCGAGGAGCCCCTCAACTCCCCGCAGAGAGTTCTGGACACAGCCCGCCGAGAGGCGAGAAGAGATCGACAGATGGCCAATCACAAGAGCGCGCTCAAGCGCATCGGGCAGAACGAAAAGCGTCGCCTGCGCAACCGCTTCCACAAGGTCCGCATGCGCACCTTCATCAAGAAGTTCCGCGTGGCGGTCGAGGCGGGGGACATCGAGTCCGCCCGTCAGCACCTCGCCACCTCGGTGAAGCTGGTGAACCGCACCCGCAGCCGCGGCGTCATCCACGCGAACAACGCGTCGCGGACGGTGTCCCGCCTGCAGAAGGCGTTCAACAAGCTCGAGGCCGCCCAGGGCTGACCCCGAGCGGGGCGCTCCTCGGAGGGCCTCGGACGTCGCGAAGATCGAGAGCCCCTGCCCGGATCCGGGTGGGGGCTTCGTCGCTTGGGATGCGGGCGCTCAGCGCCGGCCGCGGCCCTTCTTCTTCACCTGCTTCTTCGCGGCCGAGGGCGCCGCCTTCGCCGCGCTGCTCCCTTCGGCCACCGCCCGGTCGTACTGGGCGTCCGCCTTCTTGAGCGCGGCGCGCCACGCGGAGTCGGCGTCCTTCTTCCCGTCGCTGAAGGCTCGGTCCGCCGCCCGCCGCGCCTCGGTGCGCGCCGCCTGGGCCGCGATCTTCGCCAGGGGGTCCTTCGCCTCGCTCACGAGTCGGTCCGCGGCCCGGTACGCCTGCTTCTTCGCCAGGTCCGCAGCCTTGTACGCCGCGTCCTTCGCCTGGTCGGCGGCCCGCCGCGCCGCCGTGCGCGCCTGCTCGGCCGCCGCCGTCGCCTGACCCAGGCCCACGTCGATCGCCTCCTCGATCACCTCGTCCACGACCTCTTCGAGGAGCTCACCCGCGCTCGCCGCCACGGACTGGAGATCGAGGCTCACCTTCGGCTTCGTCACGGTCCCCGTGATGTCGACCCCCACCTTGACCGAGTCCTGGCGTCCCAGGGCCTTGCCCGCGAACGGGGTGCCCTTCGTCAGGCTGCCGAGCGCGCGTGAGGCTGCCCCCGTGAACTCGCCCGCCGGCAGCACCAGGTCCATGTCGTAGTCGATGCCCTGGTCGAACTGGTGCGACCCGCCGAGCTGCGCGGAGATGGGGCCGATGGGGAACCGGAACGGCTTGACCTTGACCCGGCCGTCCTCCACCGAGAACAGCGCGGTGACCCCGTCGAGCTGGACGTTGTCGAACCGGCTGCTCGACAGACCCTTCGCCACCATGCCCAGGGCCTCGCTCCCCTCCACCCGCAGCGCCTGGGTCACGAGTTTTCCCTGCCCGTCGAGGCTGTCGAGGATGAGGGACATGGCCTCGTCCAACGCGCCGTTGAGCTTCAGCTCCGTGGTCACGGTCCCCACCGCGCGGCGAGCGATGGGGGCGAGCTTCTCCACCACCGGGAAGGTCTCCACCGCGGTGGCGATGTCGATGCGGGCCATCTCGAGCGCCAGATCCACCAGCGGCTGGGTGGGGAGCGCGTCGTAGGTGCCGTTGGCGCCGACCCGTCCCCCGAGCACCCCCACGCTCACGTCCTCGATCGCGAGCCGCTGCTCCACGAGCCGAGCTTGGATGCGCGCGTCCTTCATGGAGACGCCGCGCAGCACCACCGCGTCCGCCGTGCTGCTCAGCCGCAGGTCGATCCCCGGTGGCAGGCGCAAGGCTCCCCCCTCCTTCTCCTCGGCCGGCGCGCTCCCGTAACCGCCCGCGAACGCCCCGGTGAGCTGGTCCAGATCGATGCGGCGGGACGACGTGGTCACGGCGCCCACGAGGTCCTCGCCGAGGAGGGCCCAGGCGAGCAGGTTGTCGATGCGGCCACTCCCCGAGAGATCGGTGTTCCCGGCCCGGACCTGCAGGTCGTCCAGGGTGAACGCCTGGGGGGTGACCCGTACCGACGCGGTCGGCACCTCGACGGGGAGCTCTCCGTCGGCCGGGCGCCAGCTCACTCCCTTCGCCGTCACGACGCCGCGCGCCTTCGGGGCGCGGTAGCCGTCGTCGCCGAGCCGGTTCACCGACCCGCGCCACGCCACGTCGAGGGAGACGTCGCCGTCGAGCTCGTCGGCGTTGTCCCGAGGGACGAGGTTGCCCAGCTCGGCGAGATCCACGTCGCCCTTCGCGGTCAGGTCCACGAGCAGGTCGGAGGCCAGCTCCCGGACCTCCGCCACGACGGAGATGGGGTTCCCCGCGAGGCGCGCTTCGGCCCGCTTCACCTGCACCACGATGTCGTCCACGTCGCCCCCCGGACCCGCGACGTGCGCGTCGACCTGGATGTCGGTGACGGGCTCGGCGAGAGCGTCGTGGGTGTACCGACCGTCCACCACCGCCACGTCCAGGCCGAGGGCGGGCAGCGACTCGGCGCTCGCGGGGCCGCGGGCGAACCCGCTGATCGTCAGGGTGCCGTCGGTGGTCATGCCGGCGAGAGCGCCGTCGGCGACTCCCGGCACGATGGACAGGACCGAGGCGATGGACGGCGCCAGGGCCTCGAGCGTCAGGTCGAGGTCGGGCGCGCCCCCCTCGGGGAGCCGGACCGCGCCCTTCGCGGCGAGGGCGAGCGAGTCGATGGAGAGGCGGTTGTCTCCCAGTGTGACGATCCCCTCCTCCTGGTCGATCTCCGCCACGAGCGCGAGCCCCACGGTCGACCCGTCCAGCAGCGTCCGACCCCGCTGCTCCACGGAGACCGAGGCGATGGCGAGGTCCGCGTTGGCGCGGCTGCGGGCGGCGGCGAGGTCTCCGTCCGCGGTCAGCTCGATGCCGTCCAGCGCCACGTCGAGCCCCCGGAGCTGGTCGTCGAGGCGGAAGGAGCCCCCCTCGATCCGCACGTCTTCCAGGGCGAGGTCCACTCCGCCGCCACCTTCGGAGCTGGAGCCCCCGCTCTTGGCGATCTCCCAGTTGGGCGCTCCCTCCTCGGGGACGACGAGCTGGACGTCCGGGTCGATGACGCGGATCTCCTCGATGGCGATCGCGCCACCGAGCACCGACGCGAGGTCGACGGTGAGACGCACCGCCCCCACGTCCGCGAGGCGGGTGCCTTCGTGAGGCCCCCGACCGTCCACCGCCACCTCCGAGAGCCGCACCGCCACGGACGGGAAGCTTCGGATCAGGGACAGGGAGACACCGCCCACGGACAAGTCCGCATCCAGCTGCTCGTTGGCCGCGGTGAGGATCCGCTCCTTCAGGGGGCCGGCCAGGAGAGCCGAAGCGGCGACGAGGCCGAGGAGGAGGAGGGCGAGGAGGACGCCTGCGACTTTGAGGGCGCGCTTCATCGACGACTCCAGCGGAGGCGGGACCTCAGGGGGTCCGCAGGGTCAGCAGCGTGTGGTACCGGCCGATGGACTGGTCGCCCACGACCTCGAGGCCGGCGGTATCAGCGCAGCGAAGGAGGTCCGTCGCCGCGTACATGCGCCCCTTCCCGTTGGCGAAGGCCGCGAAGTAGAGGGAGGCGGCGTGGAGCGCGAAGGCCGAGCTGGGCTCGCTCTGCCGGTCCCAGAACGTGTCGAGCACGAAGATCGGCGCCCCCAGGGGAAGGGCGGCGGCGGTGCGACGGAGGATCGACGTGACCTCGTCGACCCCGAAGCAACACACGAACTGGCTCATCCAGGCGGCGTCTGCGCCCTCGTAGAACGGCTGGTCGGCGGCGAGGACGTCGCAGGCGTGCAGGACGAAGCGGCCTGCGTGCTCGGGACCCATCTGCTCGTCCGCGGCGGCGAGCTGCTCGGGCAGGTCCTGGAGCACGACGGTGACCGACGGCGCGCGCCCCAGCAGGTGGCGCGCGAAGCGCCCGGTGTTGCCGCCGATGTCGAGGACGCACGTGGGCTCCGTGGCGAGGACCACCTCCCCCGCCTCCTCGAACGCCGAGTCGCTGTAGTGGTGGTCCCAGGCGAACCACGCCTCCCGCGCCGCGTCCGGCAGGTCCTTGAGGTGCGGATAGAGCTGGTCCCAGTCGCCGAAGGACGCGAGCCCCGCCGCCGTCTGGGTGGCCAGGGACTCGCCGAGGGCGGGCAGCCCGGACCAGGCGAAGTGCTGGCTCAGGCCGAACTGCACGTCGATACCGCGGTGGTGGACGAGGAAGTGGGCCACGCTCGTGGGGCGCAGTCGGCCGTCGGTGGAGGGGGCGAAGATCCCCACGCTGCGGCCCATGTCCACGAGGATCGAGAGTCCGTACGGGGAGAGACCCGTGGCCTCCGCCGCGTCCTCGACGGTGAGGCCCTTGCGCCGCGCGGCCAGCGTCGCGCGCAGCAACCCGGAGTCGCGCATGACCGCCACCGCCTGGAACAGGAACGGGGTCAGCGACAGGACATTCGCCAGGGTGTGGGCCTGGTCCGCAGTCCAGCGGGGGGGAGCTGCGGGGTCGGCGGGATCGGAGGGTCCGTTCATGCGCGCGGGGAGAGTAGCGCCACCGACGGGTCTGGGTGGGACCCCGGGCCTCTGAAGGCCCGACCGCTCAGCCCCGCGGGGCCGCTCCGCCGACGACGAACCCGGGGAAGGCGCTGATGTAGCGCAGCAGATCCTCACCCACGTCGGCCGCGCGCAGGTCAGCGGGCTCCCAGGGGCGAGGAGGCAGCACGAAGCCGGGATCCCGCGAGGCGCTCGGCCAGTCCGGCTGGATGATCGACGCCCGCCCGAGGACGACGACATCAGCCCCCAGGGCGAGGACCTGCTGGGCATCGGTGCGGGTCTGGACGCCACCGCAGGAGTGCAGCGCGACCTCCGGGTCCAGGGCCTCGCGGACGGCGGTGGTCACGACGACATCGGTGTCTTCGTGGGGCGGCGGCCCCTTCGCGTCGCCCAGGGACAGGTGGACATAGTCGACGCCGTCCTCGCCCATCCAGGCCGCGACCTGCACACCGTCTGCGAGGACGAGGCCCCGTCGGGCCCAGCCGTCCACCGGGGACAGCCGAACGCCCACCAGGAAGCCGGGGGACACGGACGCGCGGACGGCCCGCACCGCCTCGCGCAGGAGGCGCGCCCGCCCCGCGAGGTCCCCCCCGTACGCATCGGTGCGGGGGTTGTCGGCCGGGGCGAGGAACTGGGTGAAGAGGTACCCGTTGGCTCCGTGCACCTCGACTCCGTCGAACCCCGCCTCTTCGGCGAGCTGGGCTGCGGCCACGAACTCGTCGACGACGCGAGCGAGATCGGCGGGAGTCGCGCCACGCTGGTTCTCCCCGTCGACAGTGCTGAGCCTGGTGGGGGCGAGGTCGGCCTTCGCGCCGCCGTGGTGCAGCTGCACGACGGACGGCGCGCCGCCGTCCCGCAGGGCGGAGGCGAGGCGGTTCAGCCCCGCGAGGTGGTGGGGACCAGCGACGCCGAGCTGCCCGTCCCAGGCATGCCCTTCCTCGCTGACGAACGCCGCGCAGGTGCTGACGAGGCCCCAGCCGCTGCGGGCGCGGCGCGCGAGCCAGCGGAGCTCGTCGTCGTGGAGCGTCCCGTCGGTGTTCGACTGGGTGTTGGTCAGCGGCGCCATGGCGATCCGGTTGGGGATGGTCAGGCCGCAGCGATAGGTGAGGGGCGCGTCGAGAGACATGGGAGCTCCGGGTGAGGCGCCGAAGTTAGCCCCGAACCGCCCAACCGGCAGCGGCGCACGGACGCGGGCCTACGTTGGAGAGGATGACGACGCCTTCCCCCGCTCCCCTCCCCGCCGGCAAGACCGTGCAGGTCTTCCACGACGGGGACTGCCCGCTCTGCAACGTCGAGATCAACATGCTGAAGCGCCTGGACTGGCGGGACCGCATCGTGTTCACGGACATCGCCGACGCGCGCTTCGATCCGGCCGACGTGGGCCTCTCCATGGCCCAGCTGATGGACCGGATCCACGGGCGCCGGGCAGACGGCTCGGTGATCGAGGGCGTCGAAGTGTTCCGGCTGCTCTACGCCGCCGTCGGCCTGGGCCCGCTGGTCGCGCTGACGCGGCTGCCGGGGATCTCCCACGTCCTCGACTGGGGCTACCGCACCTTCGCGAAGAACCGCCTGAAGTGGACCGGCCGGTGCGTGGACGACGTCTGCGCCCTGCCCGGGGCGCCCGACGCGAGCGAGGGCTCCCGCGCCGCCTGAGCCGCAAGCGGGGCGGCCCCCGCTACCCTCGCCCCATGGCGCGCACCCGGGACGTCGGCCTCTCCGCCCTCGGCGCGGCCGTCGCGCTCCTCGCGGCGCGCGCGCTGCTCTACCGGGCGGCCGCCCACCGGTACTACTCGGGCGAAGCGACGGGCGTAGGTCGACTCCAGCTGGAGATCGCCCAGGGCGCAGTCCCCTGGCGGGACCCCGCCGGCTTCATCGTCGACCACACGTACCAGTACTTCGCCCAGGGCACCGTCCTCCTGCAGGGGGTCGCCTGGCTCCTCTCCCCCGTCTTCGGCCCCACCCTCACGGCGCAGGTCGCTGCCGCGGCGCTCCTCGAGGCCGCCGGGGTGGCCGCCTTTGCCGCCGCCGTCGCGCGCGCCGTGTCCCCGCGCGCCGCCGCCCTCGCGGTGCTCCCCCTCGTCCTCGCTCCGGAGTTCACCTCCACCTTCGCCATCCAGCCCTACGGCAACCACACGGAGTACGTCTGGGTGGGCGCCGCGGCTGCGCTCGTCTTCTCCTCCGGGACCGCGCCCGCGGACCGGACCTGGCGCCAGCTGCTCGGCCTGGGAGCCCTCCTCGGGGTCGGCTGTGTCCTGTACCGCGCCAACGTCGTCGTGCTCATCGCGGCGCTGGCCACGCTCGCCGCCGGGCGTGGCGGAGTCCGGGCGGGAGGCGTCGCGCTCGTGGCGTGGGCCGTCGCCGCGGCCATCTTCACCTTCCTCGGCTTGAGCCCCCTCGGCTGGAGCGAGTCCCTGGGGAGCTTCCCCGCGGCCGGGCCCCGCTGGAGCCAGGCCCCGGACGCCCTCCACTTCCTGTGGACCCGCGGCCTCGACGCGGTGCAGCTCGCGGGGGACGGGGGGCGGATCCATCGCGTCGTCCTCCTCGCCGCGGTGGCGGGCGCCGGCGCGAGCTGGTGGCGGCGAGGCACCGACGACGGCCGCGGGGAGCTGGCCCGGTTCGCCGCGCTCTGGGCCCTGGGCGCCCTGGCCCTGCCCGTCGTCAGCGGCAGCGCCCTGCCCCGCTACTTCGTCCCGGCTTGGACCGCCTGCGCGCTCTGCCTCGCTGTCCACCTCGGCGAGGAGCGACGCTGGCCCCGCCACCTGGCGGGGGCGGCGATCGTCGCCACATCCCTGCTCGCCGCGGCGCAGGTGGCCCCGCTGGTCCTCCAGGGGCGGTTCGACGCCCCGCTGCCCCGGGCGGATCTCTGGTGGGTCCTCCAGGTGGACACCCTGGACGTGGACGAGCAGCCCTACTACCGCCGCATCATCGACGAGGGCCGCGGGAGCCGCTGGGTGGGGCTCCCGTCCCACGAGTCGAGCAACCTGTGCACCCGCTGGCCCGGGGTGGACCACCCCACGGCGGGCGACGATCTCTGCGCGGGCTGGGACGAAGGCGAGCTCGTGCGGCTCGTCGTGGAGGTCGCCCGTCAGGTCCCGCCGTCCGAGCTCCCGGGGGCGCTCGAGGACGTCGGGCGGGGCGCCTGGATCCGGTCGAACCGGAGCGTCGATGCGGTGGAGCGGGCGGTCCGAGGAGCCCCGCCCGAGTTCACTGACCTCGTCCTCGATGGGGCCCGGGACGAGGAGGCCCGGCACGCCTCGGGCCCCTGAACGCGGAGCCCGAGGCGCGCGACGAGGGACTCAGTTGCCGCTCACGTTCACCGTGGTGGGGATCGTGGTCACGTCGCCGCCTAGATCGACAGTGATGTCGCTGTTCTGGGTGGCGGTGGCGGAGTTGCAGTTGAACGCCACGTAGATGGTCTCGGTGCCGGCGCGGGTCACCGTGCCCGTCATGGAGCCCATCCCGGTCTGGCCGGGCGACAGCTCGCTCGACGACAGATCGAGGATCCGCAGGCTCTCCCCGGTGTTCCCCGCGCTGACGGTGTAGGCGGTGTCGCCGCCCGGAGCCCCGTTGAGGACGAGGAAGCCCATGATGGTCGGGCAGGGGCTCGTCCCGAAGCCGTGGGCCAGCGGGTTGATCAGGTTGCTGTCGTCGACGGACGCGGCGGCCGCGCTGTCGTCGTCGTCCACCACATCGTCGTCGTCCACGGCGTCGTCGTCGTCCACCACGTCGTCGTCGTCCACGACGTCGTCGTCGTCCACCACGTCGTCATCGTCCACCACGTCGTCGTCGTTGGCGGCCGAGTCGTCGTCGTCAGAGGAGTCATCGTCGTCGGTGCCGGGAGGACAGCCGGCGAGGCTCAGGCCGAAGGTGGCGAGCAGCAGCGCGATGAGGATGGCGAAGGGGCGTGAGAGCTTGGTGAACATGAGAAACCTCCTCCACTCACCGTATCCGGGGCAGAGGGGACCGCCAAGAGCGGCGCGAAGTCCCAGTCAGCGCAGGACGTCGAGGACGGCCGACTCGAGCGCGAGCCGCGGATCGACGCGCAGGCCGCCCTTCATCTGGCTCTCCGCCTCTAGCAGTCGCGACACGGCGCGCCGGAGCTGAGGGGGCCTCCACGCTCGGATCTGCCCGTCGAACTTCCACGCGATGGCCGGGGAGATCCCGGCGGCGATGGCCGCGTCGCGCGGACTCAGCCCGTCGTCCAGCCCGGCCCGCGCCCGCTGGAGCTCGCGGACCCGCTTGGTGACGAGGCGCAGCATCGCGTGGGGCTCCTCCCCCTGCCGAGCCAGCTGCTGCATCGCCCGCAGCGCACGGGGGAACCGGCGCTCGCCGATGGCGTCCAGCATGTCCCACAAGGCGTCCTGCTTACGCCCGGCGACCACCTCTTCGAGGTCCGACAGGAGGATCCGGTCCTCCTCCCCGACGTAGAGAGAGGCGATGGTCAGCGCGTTGGCGATCTGCGACAGGTCGTTCCCCATGAGCCCTTCGAGGTAGCCGGCGCACATGGGCTCGAGCTTCTTGTCGAGGCGCCGGGCCTCGTCGGCGATCCACCCCTGGAGATCGCGGCCGTACATGCGCTTGAACTCGCAGTACCGGCCGTTCTTCTTGATGGCCTTCGGCAGCTTCGTGCGTCCGTCGATCTTCTTCGTGGGGTCGTCGCTGACGAGGAGCAGGAGGACCGTCGTCGGGGACGGCGAGGCGCAGTAGGCCGCGAGCTCGTCCTGGTGGTCCTTCTTCATCCGCTCGACGGACCGCACGACGACGACGCGCCGCTTGCCCATCATCGGCAGCGTGTTGCACGCCGCCGCGATCGCCGCGCCGGACGTCTTGTCGCCGAGGAAGGTCTGCTCGTTGAAGCCGCGGGGGCCCCCAGCGATGGCGGCGGGGTAGAGCAGGTCGTAGGCGCGGCGGATGAGGAAGCTCTCCTGCCCTCCGAGCAGGTAGATCGGCGCGAGATCGCCGGACTGCACGTCCGCGACCACGTCGCCCCAGGGGTTCGCCTTCTTGCGCGCCCTACCAGCCATCGGACCTCCCAGCTCCCGCCCGCGGGTCGCTCCGCCGCACTATGCCAGCCGGGCTCGGAGCAGCGCCGCCCCGTGAGGGAAGACGAGGCGCCCGCCGCGGCCCTGCACCCGTCGGCACCGCGCCTCGAACTCGCGCCGGATCTGCGTCACGGCCTCGGCGTCCGTCGCATGGAGCCGCAGGCGCGCCGACGACGACAGCGTCCGGCTCACCTCCCAGGCCGACGCCGGGTCCGGCAGGTCCGCGACATCCCCCACCCACGAGGTCCTCACCTCCCGGAAGCCTGCTGAGGTCAAGAGGCCCTTCACCCGCCCGGCGGGATCATCTCCAAGCAGGTCCTTGCCGTCCGGCGCACCCAACAGCTCGTGCAGCAGCGCCGGCACGTCGACCGAGCGGCCCGCCGCGGCCCTCGCCCGATCCCGGACCCGTCGCAGGAGGTAGCGCCCGGCCGACACCGACGCCGCCCCTGGCCGCGCGCCCAGCCCCACGACGACCCTCCCCTTCGGTCGCAGCACACGCGCAAGCTCGGAGACCGCCCGGGCCGGGTCCCCCAGGTGGCCCATGACGAAGAG
>Ga0213840_1000361_pt1 | contig 74627 bp, 45 predicted proteins | sample SWPATP22_FD_160132 | JGI IMG/M metagenome (GOLD analysis project Ga0213840, IMG submission 160132) | Coastal seawater microbial communities from Marineland, Florida, United States - SWPA TP2 #2 | ecosystem: Environmental > Aquatic > Marine > Coastal | place: USA: Florida | collected 2016-08-14 | reverse complement strand
TCCCGTTTCTTTTTCACAAAGGCGTGGGTCACAAGGTCCTCCCGCCCATCAGGTGGCGAGGATTGCGATATGCTGCCGCCTCACCCACGTCGCTCGGGTGAAACACCGGCTTTCTGACACCCTCGCCCCGGTGGGGCCCCTCCAGCACAAGCCGTGCCAAAAGTGGACGCCGCCAATCCCCACCCCACCAACGCGCACACCTGTCCATCCCCCTGACTCTTCAGGAGAAACAAACCCCAGTCGCCACTCTTGTTGGCAAAGAGACCTCGACCCCTGCAGCTGTCAGCGACCAAAGCCCCACCAGCCTACGCAAAAGCCGTCTGCCGGCAAGGCAAATGAACCGACAATGCCTTAAAAACAAAAGAAAAACGTCGTTCTCGACGGTGGAGTGTCTCCGCCTCCGGCAGACCCTCACACCCGTCGTACGCGGCTGCCTATTGGGAATGGAGTTGCAACAAGACGGATCCGACCCTCTCGTTTGACAGTAAAAACTGTCACCCTTACAGTGGATGGGTGACACAACGACTCCCCCCTGCTGATCTCGCGCCCTACACCGATCGCGCCGACCTCTCGCTCGACGAGCTGGTCGATGCTGCCGAGTCTCTGTTGTTGGCGGTGGCGCCCGTGCAGCAGCGCTACAAGGTGACGGCCAAACCCGACGTGCGCACCATCCGCTACTACACGTCACAAGGCTTGCTGCCGAAACCGCTGTCGTACGACGGCGGACGCGCACGCTACGGCCTCGTGCACCTCCTGCGACTGCTGTTCATCAAGAAGCGGCAGGCCGAACACCACACCCTCAAGCGCATCAAGACGGAGCTGGCCGAGACCACCGACGCCGACCTGCGCGCCGAACTCGTTGACGTCGAGCGCGTCGCCGAGCCCGCCATCGCCGAGCCGACCGTCGTCGATGACACCAACCCCACGCCTGACAGCAAACACTGGCAGGCGCGGCAAACGCTCACCCTCTCGCTTCCCGCCGACAATGGTGTCGACGGGGCGCCCCGCACGATGGCCTCGTTGAACGTCGAGGCTGCCGTGCTGTCTGACCCCCAACAACGCGAACGTCTGGCTCAGCACCTCGAGGTGTTGGCCGCGCAATTGCGTGCAGGAGAACAAGCATGACCGATGCCACCCCCACCGCTCCGTTTCGCGTCGAGGTCGACAACAGCCGCTCTGCCGAGGCGTCCCGAGACCACGTGCACGTCGGCCAAAAGTTCGTGTTCGTCGAGCCCGGCAAACGTCCACAGGGGCGGCTGGCGAAACTGCTGAAGCGAACGTCGCCCGACAGCAAGAAGGCAAAAGTGGTGCCGCTCGTCGACACCGTCGAGCTGGACGGCTTTCGCATCATTCCGACGTCGTCGACGACGGAGCCGCTGCACGCCCTCGTCACCGACCGCGACCTCTACCGCGCCGAAGAAGACACCGTGCACTTCTTCTTGGCCATGCCTGACGTGCCGGCTGGTCTTTCGCTCGTCGTCGAGGTGGCAGGAGACGTGTTCACCGAAGTCTCTCTCGAGAAAGCGTCGTTGCCGACGCTGCGCGATCACGGCGTGCACGTCGAACAACTCTCCATGCTGCTGCCTGGCGACTACAGCGCCCAGCTCGCCGTCGACGGACGCCGCATCGGCCAAGCCGTGTCGTTCACTGTCGCCAGCTACACCTTGGCGCCGCTGACGGGACGCCTCACAGAGCACAGTCTCGACGACAGCGGCGACAAGCTGTCGTTCGCACTCGAAGTCGAAAGCTACGAGCAGCCCTTTGACCAGCCATTGCGCGTCGAATTGGTGTGCGGGGACGACGTCGTCGACGAGGTGGTGGTCGAGGCATCTGCCCCCGGCTTGTATTTCGGTGAGGTCACCATGGGCGGCGACGACGCCCTGCGCTTGCGCCTCGTCGGCGTTGAGGATGCAGAGCGCACCTGTGACGTCGTCATTCCCGGCAGCCGCAAACACGAGCGGCAGCAAACGTTGGTGGGCAACTTGGGCGTCGAGCAGTTCTTGGCGCTGATGCCGACGCCTGCATCGCTGCCGCTGCGCGGGTCGTTCTTGTCGTCTGGCGATGTGCACACCTCGCCCATCGTCGTCGACGAAGTCATCACCCAGCAGGGTGAACTGCGGTTGCAGGGTGAGGTCGATGAACTGACCTTGGTTGTTGTCGACGTCGACACCGGCAAAGCACGCACGCAAGCGTGTGGCCGCAAAGCGGCCGGCGACGTTGTTTCTGTCGAGGTGACGTCGTCGGCGTGCGCCGTGTATGTCGGCGGTTTCGTCAACGGCAAACCGTGGGAAGGGTTCACCCAGCTGTTCAAGCCAAACGAACTGCAGTTGGGCCTCGACGTCACCCACGTCGAGGACGACAAGCTGCTGCAAGTGAAGGTGACGTCGAGCGAACAACGCAAGCATCCCCTGTTGCTGTGCGTGCGCGATGAGCGGTTGACAGCGCAAGACACGCCAGAGGTGTCGCTGTCGGCGTCGATGAAGCGCGCCATCGACGCAGAACAGGCGTTGTGGCTCGACCGCCTGGTGCCGCTGTCGCTCGACGACAACTGGATGTGGACGCAGGCGGGCGCGTTGCCTGTCGACCTCGACACCATCGACATCGACGAGGGGCTGCTGGGGCGCATGGACCCGTGGACGGCGGATGCTTTTTCGGTGTTTCCACTCCGTGTCGTCGGAGACGCCGTCGAAGTGGCCACTGCACAGCAGTTGCAGGAGGCACAACGTTCGCACCTGTGCCAGGTGTTGGGGTGCAGCACTCTTCGTCTGCGGTGGGCGTCTGGCACCGACGTGCACGAGGCCATCGCCGACCACGCGCAGCACTTTCAGAATGGCATGTATTTCAACCAGACCCCTCCGGGCATTCTGCCCGTGCAGCGGTCGCGTGGCATCGGCAGCATGTTCGGCGGTTCGTCGACGGGCGGGTACGCCATGGACCTCGAAGCCGACTTGATGGAAGCGCCTGAGATGGAGGCAGGAAGTCCGCCTCCGGTGATGCGCAGCGCCGCTCCGATGCCTCCACCAGCTGCTGCTCCAGCAGGGCTGTTCGAGGCCAAGGCCGACGTCGTCGACGCCATGAGCCCAGCTCCGGCGAAGAAGTCGAAGAGCAAACGACGCCAACAAACCGCCGCCAAAGAAGAACTGCTGGAAGGCGCCCTGAACGAGAGCGTCGACAAGGGCATGTTGCCGTCGTCATCCGCCGCGCCCATGTCGCCGTTGAAGCCGCTGCCTCCGGCGGAGCCAGCACCGGCCACAAGTGCGGAGTCGGCGCGCGAGACGTTCCCTGAAGTGCTGTTCTTCGGCCTGGTCGACGTCGAGGGCGACACCGTCGTCGACGTTCCCCTCGCGGACGCACTAGGCACCTTCACTGTCGAGGTCTTCGCGCTCGGTGATGGCGACTGGGCCCGCACGCAAGAGACGGTGACGGCGGAGCAAGCGGTGCGTGTGGAGCTGGATGTTCCGCCCGCGGTCCACCCTGGTGACGAGGTGGTGTGTTCCCTGTTTGCGTCGTGTGCGTCTCGTCGAGCACGTGTTCGACTGCTGTGCGACGGTGACCTCGTTGAACTGCGCACCGACGATGGCGTCTCGGTTTCGGCTGACGTCGACGTCGAGCTGCCGATGACGCTGCGGTTTTCTGCGCAGCCGGGTCTATGGCGAGCAGAAGTGGTCGACGGCCACGACGACACGAAGAGGGACGCCGTCGAGGTGTTCATCGGCGCGCCTGGTGAGCTGCGGACGTTGGCGAAGGAGGTCGGATTTCTGCAAGCGGGCGACAGGATCACCTTGGAGGAGGCCGGTGACGACGTGCTCGCCTTGCGGGTGTTGCCTGGGTTGAAGGAGACCACCGACGGATTGCTGACGGCGACGGCGGGGTACGCCCATCTGTGTTGTGAGCAGACGGCGGCGAAAATCATCTCGGCAGTGGGCATGTATCTGTCGGCCGGCAACGACATGAAGGCACTGAAAAAGGCGGAGTCAATCATCACCGCCGGCGTCCGACGCGAGCGCAAGATGTACGTCGAGGGCAAGGGGTTTCGCATGTATCCCGGCCGCGGCAGCGTCGACACCTACTGGGGTCCATTGACGGTGCCCTACCTTTGGCGGCTGGCCCAACTCGACGGGCTCGACGGCGTTTCACCTGCGCTGCAAGCCGCTGTCGACGACGGGCTGGCCATGGCCGACAACGCCGGGCGCGCCTACAAACTGAGCAAGACACCGTCGCGCATCACCTCTGCCGAAGAGGCCTACCGGGTCGTCTTGTACGACGCTGGGCGTGGTGCAGAGGCTGCGACTTGGGTCGGCGGTAGCGTCACCGTCGTCGACGGCAAACCTCAGCTCAACGACCCGCGCGGCGCCGCGCACAACCGGGCGAGTCTGTCGTACGCCGCCGCCGTCTTGTTGCGCGCTGGCGACTTGCGCCTCGGCGTGCAGCTGGCCGACGTGGTGTTGCGCCAGCTCAACGGCGACGGATGTCTGTATTCGACGTTCGACTCGGTGGCGGCGTCGGCGATGCTGGCTGAGCTGCAACGCGCGAAGGTAGGCCAAGACGGCGTCGTCGTCGTCAACGGCAAGAAAATGACGACGGCAGAGGCGGCAGCGCTCGGCGACAGCGTCGAATCGCTCGAAGTGAAAGATGGCGTTTGCGCCGTGCAGCTCGACGCCATTCGCACCGAACGCTGGAGCGACTTTCAGATGGACTTTGGCGTCACCGTCGGCTTTCGCAACGCCACCGGCGGCAAGACGTCGGCGTTCAAGCAGGGCGACCGCGCCAAGCTCGTCGTCGAACTGCAAGACGGCTACCAGGTTGGCGACCTCGTGCACGTCTCGTTGCCGGCTGCGTTGTCTTGGATGAAGGGTGGCGGCCGCGTGCAGCAGTTCTCCGTCGATTTCGAGGGCGAGACGAAGGTGGAGATTCCGGTGTTGGTGACGGGCAAGCTCGTCGACAAACAGCACTTCGCCGTCTGTGTGCGCAACATGTTTGAAGAGGAGCGGGCGTCGAACCCTGGGTTGTTGGCGGTGTCAGCTGCCTGACGTCGGCGTTTGCTCGGCCATCTTCTCAAACAGTTGTGACATGAGCGCCTGGGTCATGGCCTCGTTGTCGACGAGGTCGTGGCCGGCCTTGCGGTGCGCAACGTGAGAGACGCGGTCGAGTGCCGGCCCCACCGCGCGCAATTGCGCGGCACAGCGGGCGCGTTCTTGCGGCGTGTTGTGCGCCTTTTTGAAGGCGGCAATGACGCCATCGACGATGGGGCCTGGGGCCATGGCCTTCAGCCGCTGCAACATGCCGTCGACGACGTCATCGGGGGCGCCCGCTTCGACTTGCACGGCGAAGTGTTCGCAGAGGTCGGCGAACTTCAGGCCCGGCTGGGCGTGGTCGGCCAATCCGGGCAGAGTGACGACGGAGGCGTTGTCGATGCTGACTTGGTCTTGCAGGGCCACCGCCCCATCGCCGGCGACGTTGTAGTGGCACTCGTAGTAGTGGTCGGCAACGGTGCGCAGCAATGCAGATGGGCTTTCTGTCGACGACGCCATCACCATGGTGGGCACATCAGCAGGCCAGTGGGGCAAGTCTTCAAACGGCGTCGACATGCCGTTGAAGGCGGCGCGGTTGCCGCCCACCAGTTGCAGCACGGGGTCGAGCACCGATTGCATTTCAGGGCGGGCGAGGTCGCGGGCAATCTGGGCGGTCAGCGCCGGCTGCATGAGCACGGTGCCGTCGACCATGTCTTTGAGGTCGGGGTGGCGGTGAAAGGCCTCCAACATGTCGCGCCCGAACTTGGAGTGGCCGTAGACCACGATGCGTTTTCCGTCGTCGTGCAGCGCTTTCAGCTGGGTGTAGATGGCGTCGGCGTTGTCTTGCGGAGACGCCGCGGTGTTGTAGTCGAGCTTCACCGTGTTGTCTTTGTCGACACCCCACTCTTGCAGGGCACGCATGTTGGGCTCGAGGTAGCCGGGAAGCTGGTCGCCAAACAGACCTGGCCCGCCGACGAAGACCACGTCGTCGATGTTGGCCGGCGGCGGGAGGTTGCCGTCGAGGGCGGCGGCGTATTTCGTCTGAAAGTCTGCTGTGCGGTTGTCGTCGAAGTAGCGGCCGTCGAGGAGGCCGCGGCCCATCAAGGCGTCGTCACAAGAGCCGAGCACCAGGCCCTTCCAGCCATCTTCACCCACCACGTCACGCAGGCGCGCCAGCATGGCCCCGCTGGGCATGCCGAGGGCGCCTTCGAGCAGGCGCCGTTTGCCCTCGTCGCCGAGCCGGCCCAACAAGCTCTTGCCGACGGCGGGGTCGAGTTCCAACGTCAACTTGCTGGCCAACGCCACCAACGGCGACAGGCCCCCGTCGAGGGCAAAGGGTTCGGCGTCGGCCAACTTGGTGAGCAGACGGTCGAGCATGGGGTCTGGGAGGTCGCGAATGACAGTCGACAGCGTGCCCGGCGGCGTCTTCATCAGCGCCTGAAATGCAGCACGTGCTTCACGATGGGTGACCACCAATGGGGAGCTGTCGAAGAGGCTGCGGTTGAGGTTGGCCTGGAGGTCCCGCAGGGTTTGTCCTCCGTCGGCCGCGCCCGAGTTGGCCGCGTTGCTGTGGGAGGTGACGCCGCCAAGTGCCTCATAACTCCGTTGCAGCTGCTCGACGGCAGCGATGGGAAGTTCGATGGGTGCTTGTCCGACGGGGGCGAGCTCGGCGGTGTGGGCGGAGCGCCCCTGACGCACGCCATATCCGGTGGTGGTCTGAACGCGGTTGGGCTGAATGCGCACGGGGTCCCCCTGATGGATGCCAGCCCCAAAGCAGACCAGCCAGAGTCATGTACCGCATGACAGCGAGGTTTGGCGCTCGGGCATCCGTCGGTCGGTCAGTTGACGTCGTCACCAGGTGTGATCGCAGGCACGACGCAGGAGGATCTGCAGATCCATCCCCTTGTCTGCGAAACCTTTTGCGCAGCTCGTCCGTTCACACCTTGCACACGCCCACCGCAGGACATCCCATGAGCAGCACGAGCACCACCACCACCTTGGCCAACCTCAACGCCCACGACGACAGCGGGTTGTCGTCGACACGCCGACTGGTGGCGACCTTGGGGGCGGTGTGCGCCACCTTGGCCATCCCCATGACCATTCTTTCAGAGAGCAAAGGCGGCGGCCCCGACCGCATGGCCGAGCTCGTCGTCATCATGGTGCCGGTGGTGTTGTGTGCGGTGTCGGCATTTGCCCTGCACTTTCGCCACTTGGGTGCCCAGATTTTCGCACGGGCGACGTGGTGGTCGAACCTCATCCTCGGCACGCTCATCTCGATTTCGGCATCTGGCAGCGAAGTCAAACTCGGCATCATGTTCGCCCTCGGTTCAGGCGTCGCCCTCCTCGCCATGGCACGTGAAGGGCTGAGCGACGACGTGCCGGCCGGCAAGTTCAACCCCAGCGCGTTTCGCACCAGCCTCATCCTCACCATGGTGATGGCGTTGGCCGACACGCAGTCGCTGATGTTTTTCGGTGGCATGACGTTTGTCGACGACGGCAACTTCGGTGGGCTGCTGTGTGCGGCGGTGATGACCGTCGCGGTCGTCGGCCTCTTCCGTCTCAAGGTGTGGGGCGTGGCCCTCAACCTGGTCGCCAACCTCGCCGTCGCCGGCTTGGCCGTCACCGACGTGCTCGACTTGCCCGACCCCATCGTCGGTGCGCTCGTCACCACCGCCGTTTTGCAGCTGGCGCTGCCCATCCCACTGTTGGTGGCCATGAAGGTCGGCAAGGCCGACGGTGATGCCGCCCCCGCTCGCTGGCGTTGGCCCGCCGCCGCCACCGTCATCGGCGGCATGATGGCCCTCAGCGCCTACGCGACCTTTTTGCACGACGGACGCTTGATGCACTTCTAAGAAAGAAAAGCAGCGCGGCCCACGACGTCACAGACGTTGGGGAGGTGGCGCTGCACCCGACAGAGGGCGCGACGCCATCGACGACCGAACCGTCGATGGCGTCGTTCTCGTTTGCGTTCTCGTTTGCGTTCTCGTTTGCGTTCTCATTTGCGTTCTCGTCACCGTCGACGCTGCCCACCCCCGCGGCGACGACGTCGGGCCACAGCGACGTCAGCAACGCGTTGGCATCATCGTCATCGCAAGAGGCGGGTTCGACGTCGACAAAGGGGTGGTGTCCACTCCAGGTCGACCGCGACGCCCACTGGGCGAAGGCAAAGCCGTCTGAGATGCGGCCGCAACTGATGAGGCGGTCGTCGACGACCTGCAGGCAACCGCTGGGGCCAGAGGTGGGCAGCCAATCGCCGTCGACGCCGACCCACAGCTGCGCGCTGTCGACGACGACGTACGTCGCCCCTTGCCAGTCGGCGAAGCTGGTGAGGGTGAGCCCGTCAAACGTCGCCTGGATGTGCACCTGGCCAGAGCCGTCGTCGACAAAAGCGAGGTGGACACCGTCGTCATCGCTCACCGACACCGCCAAGCGCCCAACGCTGTCAATGCCGAGGAGTGTCCACCGCAACCACTCGTCGACGGCAGGGGTGACGTCGCGCCACGTGCCGGCAGCCTCGTCGAATCGCATCAGCATCGACCGTCCATCGACGGCACGCCCGGCCGCAGTGACAACACCGTCTGCAGCGGCGACGGTGTCGGCAAAGAAGAGGGGGGCCGTCGGGCTGGCGGTCGACCATTGTGCACAGTCGACGCTGCGCCACAGTTGGCTGCCCTCAGACGTCGCCGACACGCCCAACCACCCGTCATCGGTGTCGACCACCGAGGTGAACGGCGGGACCTCGCTGGCGACTTCGTCGAAGGAGCAAGCGTTGTCGACCGACACAAAGTGCCCAACGTCGGTGCCAACGACCAGTCGGTCGTCGATGACCAAGCTGTACCGGACGTCGCCGTCGACGGCCTCTTCAGGAATCCAAGTGGGGCGGTCGGCCTCCGACGTGAACAGCCATCCGAATGTCGTTTGCGCGACTCGAATGGCGCCGTCGTCGTCGAGATGCAGCACCGACTGCCCCATGGGCAACGCGCCATGCCCCCAAACGGGGGCAGCCATCAAAAACAGGAGGCCGATGGCGAAGCGCACGCGACCTCAGGGGCCTCCCGGAGGGCCGCCGCCAGGAGGACCACCGCCCATGCCTGCAGGCGCAAAGCTGTCAGAGCAGCGCGCGAGGCTGTCGTCGTCGAGGGCACCCGCAAAGGTGGGGCCGATGTTGTAGGGGAACGTCGACGTCACGTGGTAGTGGTAGCCCTTGCCGTCGCCATGGTCGTGACCGTTGTGCTCGTCGAGCTTGTCGTCTCCTTCGTCGGCACAGGCGGGGTCGAAGTAGTAGTCTTCGGCGTAGAGACCGGCTTCTGCGACGATGGTGTTGCCCGACAACGTCTGCACCGTGTCGGTGGTCATGGGCCCGCTCGACGACGCCGGTGAGGTTCCGGCGCTCACGTCGAAGGGGTCGTTCAACACACAGCTGCGCACGTTGGCCATGCCGCAGCCGGTGTCGGAGGCGGGGTCGGCGTAGTCGCGGACCTTCCAGCACGACGACACTTCGGTGCCGTTCTCGGTGGGACCGTAGATGGCGTAGCCGTCGGCGACGAATCCGAGGATGGGGGAGTCGGTGCTGCCGTCGTCGCCGAGTTGCTCCATCAAACAGTTGGGCAAGCCGTGGTGGTGGTACTCGCCCTGGGCGGCGTGTCCGCCGCAGAGGTCGACGTCGTAGATTTCGGCGACCATCGCCAGGTTGTGAAACACGCCTTCGTTGTCGTAGCTCTGGCCGTCTGACCAGGTGAACAGCGACACGCCGTTGACGAACAGTCCCATGGTGCCGAGGCCGGTGTAGCAAGTCTCCGTCGCTGGCGTTGGCGACAGCGGGAACTTCACGTCATGGGCGAAGTCGGTGGGGCACTCAGGGCCCGGCGGCCAAAAGCCATACCCCTCGCCCGTCGGACAATCGCGATTGCTGACATAGCCAATGTCTTCGCCAAACTCGACGACGTCGCCTTCGCTCACCGTGGTGCTTCCGTCGGTGAAGTCGGATGCGGCGTTGGGGCGGTCGCGCAAAAACGCCATGTCGTCTGCGGTGATGGTGTGCTGGTAGTTGGGGATGCCCGTCGCTTGCACGCGCATGTGCGTTCCGTCGACGGTGACCGACTGCACGTTGACCAAGATGCCGTCGCTGCCGTCGCGCATGACGGCGGAGCGCTCGGTGGCGTTGCCCATCCACTGCGTGCACAAGTCGTGGTCGGCGGCATCGCTGCCATCGCAGTCGAAGCCGGCAGCGGCGACATCGGGCTCACCGGCATCGGGTTCGCCGCCGTCGCCAGCGCCATCGTCGCAGCCAGGCGCCAGCGCCAACATCAAGGTGGTGGCGCCGGCCAGCACAGAGCGGGGCGACAGCCAAGAAGAAAACGACGACAGCGGCATGGGCACTCCACAGCTGGGGTTGATGACAACGCGTCAACCGCCCGTGGATCCCGCAGACGCAGTGTCGGGGGCTGCTTCACCCGCCGTAGGTGTCGTCTGCGATGCTCATGGGTTGGCGTAGCGGTCGTCGACGTATTTCTTTGTCGCCTTGACCCAGAGCTTCTTGAAGTCGGCGTCGGTCTTGAGGTCTTTGATGTCGACGCAGGTGGTGCCCCAGCCGATGACCGCGATGAGGATGCGGCGGCTGCCCCGCTGGTAGACGACGTTGAGGGGGACGCCGTCGACGAGGACGTTGGCCAGCGGCTTCAGCACGACGTGCGCGTCTTTGCACCGAAACGCCTTCTTCTCGTCGAGAATGGCCGTGTATTTGAGGTCGGTGGCGAGGTCGACGCCTTTGCCGAGGTTCACTTTCCAACCGTCGGTGTCGTTGCTGCGGCTGACGACGTGGGCGCACCCGTCGTGGTTGGCCTGCGCCAGGAGTTTGCGAAACAACGGGTCTTTGGTGGGGGTCTTCTTGTCCCAATTGAACTTGCCCAGGTTCACGACGCCAAAGTCGATGGGGCAGGGGTCACCGGCGACGGCGGCAGGGGCAGACAACGTGGCGAGCAAGAACAACAGCAGTGCGCGTTTCATGGCGCCAGCCTCGCACGACTTTCAAAACTGCGGCAACGCTTGGTCGGAGTGTGCTCGGGATGTGGTCGGCGTGCGCCTATTGCGCGCGTTGCACGTCGACGACGAGGTCGCCGTCGATGTCGTGCCGCACGTGCATCTGCCAGGGGCGGCAGCAGACTTCGCAGTCTTGCACCATCGCGCCCGAGACGTCGGGCTCGAGGTACACCTCGACAGATTCAAAGCAGTACGGGCAGGTGACGAAGGCGGTGTCTTGCATGTCGACATCGTGCCGACGTCGACGACGACGAGCAAGTGCTGCCTCATCGTCGCGATCATCCGCAGTGGTGCACCAACTGCAAACGCCCCCCGCCGCGCTCTTCGATGGCGAGCTCGGCCAGCAGCCGGCGAACTTGCGCGGCGGAGGTGACGACGTCGGTGGGTTGCGTCGTCTGGGCCGTCTGCGGCTGTGGCGATGCCGGTGCGTCAGAGAACGCCAGGAGCACCACACGTTTGGCGAGCGTCGCCGGCGGCAAGGTGGCCAGCGACAGTTCGTCGATGAGCACCACGGCCTCGTCGAGGTGTCGAGCGTCTGGCGCCCGGCGGGCGTAGATGGCGTACGACAACGATGCGCCACGGATGTGGGTTTCTTGCTGCAGCCAGCGGACGCACAGCCGTTGCAGCGAAAACGGTCGAACACAGACCACAGCTTTCATGCGTGCCCCCCTGCTGCGTTGCAGCGAATGCGTTGTCCCCATCTCAGCCATCGGCCGGGCATTGAGGTGCTGAAGGGGTGTCTCCGCCTGACCCGCCGGCCTCAGAATTCTGGCGTGGCGCTGCAAATCCTGAGGCATTCACCGACGAGGCCGACGGCGCCACCCACGTCTTGCGGGATGCCCTGGGGTGGTGTGGATCTTGCCAACGCACATCTGCGGCGGCGGCGTGCGCAACGGGTATGCTGTGGCATCTGGGAGCAATGACATGACCATGACTGCTTTGGGACGTCGTCCCGGTCTGCGCTGGGGGGCTTGCTGGGCGCTTGCCCTTGTCGCGCTGGGGGCCACGTCGGGGTGCAGCGGATGCAATCCCGGCGACGGATTCACGACGGCATCGCCGGAGTGGTCGCTGGCGCCGTCCACGCTCAACTTGTCCATGTATGCCGGCGGCGAAGAACGTCTGACATTGACGCTGCGCAACGACGGCAGCCTTGGCGGCGAAGTGCTGCGCACCGACGTCGTGAACCTCGCCGGCCCCATCGACATCGATGTCGACGTGACCGACGACCCCGTCTTGCCCGACGGCGACTTGCCCGTGGTGTTGACGGTGCGTGCCGACGACGGCGACCCCGGTCTCGGCCGCGCCCAAGTGGTGCTGACCATGAACGACGACGAAGAACTCTTCGTCGACCTCGTCGTGCAGGTGTTGGCCGCACAAGACTGTGACGACGGCAATCCTTGTACGTTCAACCGCTTCGATCCCGACACCGGCGTCTGCATCGTCGAAGAAATCGAAGACAATGTTCCTTGTGACGACGTCGACGCCTGCACCCACACCGATCGCTGCCTGTCGGGCGTGTGTGTGGGCGAGCGTGTGTTGTGCGAAGACGACGTGGCGTGCACCGTCGACAGCTGCGACCCCGTCGACGGCTGCGTGTTCACCCCCGTCGATTCCGCATGTGACGACGACAACCCATGCACCGAAGACACCTGCAACGACGTCTTCGGTTGCCAGAACGCGCCCGCCACCGAACCGACACCGTGCGCGCTCAACGGGTGCGACACCGTCGGCCTGTGTGTCGGCCTGGAGTGTCAGCTGCACCCGGTGCCCGACGGTTTTCCCTGCGCCGACGACAATCCGTGCACCATCAACGACAGTTGCCAAGCAGGCGAGTGTGTCGGGGGCGACGAGGTGGAGGTCGGGGTCACAGCGGCCAAACCCCTCGACCCAGCCCCCGCGTTCGACCTTTGCGACGCCGACCTCTGGTACTGGCGGGTCGAGAACCTAGGGTTCGCTTGTGCCAGCGGCAACGCGTTTGTCGACGTGCCGCCCGAGGTCATCTACGACGTCCACCACACCGACACCTCGGCGTGGATTCTGTGGCGCAGCGAGGGGCGAAACCCCCAGGGCACCCGCTGCACACCGGGCGACACCTTGCGCGCCGACATCGAACGCTTCCCTGTCACGACGGCGTCGGTCGACGCGGGGCCCGGCGGCGGCGCAGAGCGGCCAGACCCGGAGCCCGCGGGCGAAGCACCGCCAGAGCCAGAGCCAGAACCGCCGCCTCTCCCTGAGGGAGGCCCTCCTGCATGCGCCGCGGCCGTTTTTCTCACCGAGGTGCAGGCCACCCCTGTGGTCAACCCCGCCACCGGTGCGCTCCTCGACTTGGTGTTGTCGTCGACGACGCGGCGGTTGAGCGTGGCGTTGGGCCCCAGCCACGCTTCGTTTGCCTACGACGACGTCTTTGACCCCGGCGACCCGCAGTCGCTGTTGGGCAGCCCACCGTCGTCGGTGTGGGTCGCAGACGTCGACCAGCCCGGCCCTTACACCCCCGAACTGCAAACAGCGGTGCGACTGGGGTTTCAGCAGTTCTCGCTCGACGGCGCTGTGCTCAGCAGGGAGGTGCTCAACCTGCCTCTGCTCAACGCCTTGTCGTACGGCACCGTCGGTGGCGTCGGGGTTTTTGCCCTCGGCAACGGCACTGCCGCCGCCGTGTTGCTGCCCACCAACCGCGACACGTGCGCGGAGGTGTGCAGTGCGGCGCGTTCGTTTGAAGTCGTCACCGCCTACAGCGACGGCTCCGTCGAGCCGGCTCTGCAGGTGCGGCACTTTGACGATTGTGCCTTGCCACTCGACGTCGACGACGTCTCGGTCGACGCCTATGGCGGCGTGCGACTGTCGACGATGGAGTGCGACGGCAGCCGCGTGCTCGCTCGGGTGCAGAACCCCAACTTCGGACTGCCCGCCTCCATGCAGATGTGGCGCCCCAACGACGAACTCCTCCTCGACGTTTCTTTCGCGGCCGACCCGCAGCTTGCGGTGTTGACCACAGCGCCGCGGTTGCAGACCGCTGCGCCCTGCGCCCTCGACGGGGTCGGCGTTGGATGTCTCGACGCGGCCGCCCGGGTGGTCAACGTGCAAGACATCTGGGCGTCCATGTTGGGCGCAGACGCGGGGGTGCCCGACGAAGGACTCACGGACGACGGCGACGTCGATGGAGGCCCCGATGACGACGTGCTGCTGACCGGCATGCGTCGGCTGCAGCCCTTTGCGTTTGCGCCGTTGCGCACCCTGCCCGAAGACGCCGTCGGCCCTCCAGAAGGTTTGCTGGGCGGACTGGTGGTCGCGGGGTCGCGGGCGTCCGTGCGATGGTCTGACGACGACGGCCGGCTGCACTCGTTGTTGGTGCCGCGTCATCAAGAGTGGTCGCCGTCCCCTGCTGTGTCACCGAAGACCAGCATGAACAGCGTCGTGGTGGCCATGGCCGTCGACGACAACCGCCACAACGTGTTCGACACTGCTTTGCGTGTCATCGAGCCCGGCGATGGCGGCGTCACCGGCGAGTGCACCGGCGACGACCTTGACCCTGTGTGCGGGCCGCCTGGAGGCTTCAGCCTGCACCGACGGGTGGGGGCGGCGGTGCGGGGCTGTGGCTTTCCTCGGCTGCAAGACGACAGCGAACACGTCTGCGCCGTCGACGACGATTGCGACGCCAACCGCGTCTGCGATCGGGTGTCGGAGTGTGTCCCCGCTGAGGTCCTCGACGGCGACAACGTCATCGGGAGCAGCTGCCTGGGGCGGTGTCGTGCGCCTTTGCGTTGTGCACAATTCGGCGTCGACGATTGCGACACCACCGGCGGACGCTGTGAAGTCGTGCAGCCCTTCTCGGGCGACGCCCCATTCTGCGCTGCCGTCGCCGATTGCACGTTGGGCGGCTGCGCTGCCCCTGCCACCTGCCGTGGCATCGAAGCCTGCGGCGGACCAGGCTGCCTCCTGTGGGGCGTGCGTTGGCTGTGCATCGACGACACCGACGCAGGTGTGCCCGACGCTGGCTGGCCAGACGCTGGTGCGCCCGACGCTGGACCGCTGGATGGCGGTGTTGTCGATGGCGGTGTTGTCGACGGCGGTGTTGTCGACGGTGGTGTCGTCGACGGCGGCGGATGGGACGCCAGTGTCGACGTCGACGGTGGGCTGGATGCCGGGCACGTGGATGCCGGCCGAACCGACGCCGGAGCACAGGATGCCGGCGTTGCCGACGGCGGCTTTGACGGTGGTTGACGGTGGTTGACGCCAAGCACGACGTGCCTCTGTTGCAAACATGCACATCGTCGCCCTCGACACCCACTACATGGCCGACGCCGCGGTGACCGCCGCTGTGGCGTTCTCGTCGTGGAGCGACGCCGCAGCTTCCCACAGCTGGACGGTGCGCACTTCCCCCATCGCCGACTACACGTCGGGTGCGTTCTACAAACGCGAACTGCCGTGCGTGTTGCAGGCGTTGCAGTGCACGACGCTGCCTGCCGACATCGTCGTCGTCGACGGCTACGTTTGGCTGGGGGCCGGGCGACCAGGACTGGGGTGGCACGTGTACGACGCGTTGAACCGCGACGGTGGCAAGGAGGTCGCCGTCGTCGGCGTGGCCAAGAATCCATTCGTCGACAACGCCGTCGCGCGCGCCGTGTGCCGCGGCGGCAGCAAGAAGCCGTTGTACGTCACGGCCGCAGGCATGGACGTCGACGACGCTGCGGCTTGCGTCGTGCGCATGCATGGGGCGCATCGGCATCCAACGTTGTTGAAGGTGGTGGATCGCCTGTGTCGTGATGCCGCTGGTGCGGATCCGACAGCTGGCGCCGATGACGTGATCGACGCGGGCAGCGTCTGCCCGACCGGTAAGTCCAGGGGGCCCTGAAAGTTGTTGTAAAACAGTATTTTAAGTTTCTTTGTGCGACAGCTGGAAGCATCGAAGGCGGTGGCACCGGAATCACAACCTGCCACACGGCGGCCAGACTAGGATGAGGGCGTTTGTGCATGGCATGGAGGTCCTCTTGGCGCTTTCGACATCTTCAACGCTTGCTCCCACTTGGGCACGACGCTGGCTGACGCTTTCGGTGATGGCGGGGCAGCTGTCGTTGCTCGGCATGGTCACCAGCTGCATCCCTGCCACCAATCCTTACGACCCCGACACCGACGACGCCCAGCAAGTGGCGTCTGTGGTGTTTGGGCGCGTGGCCTACCCGACGGAGGGAGGCGAGGTGCGTCCCCCCGACGGCATCACCGTCCGGGTGCGACCGGCCGCCTCCGACGACCCGGACGCCATCTTGGGCGAGGTGGTGTCGTCGTCGGCCACCGATGGTCGGTTTCGTTTTGAAGACGTCCGGCCTGGCATCGTCCTCGTCGAGGCCTCCGCGCCGGGCTATGCCAATGGCGTTGTCGGCCCCATCGAGGTCTTTGCGGGCGAAGAGCGCAACTTGTTCACCATTCGGCTGGAGCAGGCGGCGGCCAACGCGACGGTGTCGGGCACCGTGTCGACCGCAGCGTCGTTGTCGCAAGCGGGCGTCGTCGTCGAGCTCGTGCGCCAAGAAGACGGCGCCTGCCTGTTCGTCGAGGCCAGCACCGAAACCGACGCCAACGGCGACTTCGTGTTCGAAGCCGTGCGTCCCGGCTCCTACGTCGCCTTCGCCTGGACGGAGGGCGGCACCGTGGCGTTGGCCGACGTCGACGAGGTCGTCGCCGAAGAAGACCGCGAGCTCGACGCCAGCTTGGTGCTCAACCCCATCTCGGAGGCGGTGCAGCTGACCGGCGTGCCCGACGGTGTCGGCACCACGCGCACGCCCTACGTCGACGTCGCGTTGAGCGCGAACTTCGACGCCACCGAAATGCGCTTCGGACAAGACCCCACGTTTGCGCCGTTGTACGGCGGCACAGGCTGGTTGACCTACGCCAACGCCGTCCAAACCGAAATCATCGACGGCGAAGGGCACAAGACGATCTTCTTTCAGATGCGCAATGCCTGCATCTCGACCCCCACCTACGCCAGTCGCATCACCTACGACGCGACGCCACCGGTGTTTCTGCAGGCCCGCCTCGAGGGGGTCGACGGTGTCGAGCAAGCCGTTGCGCCCACCATCGTCATCGGCGACACCCGCGCCAGCGTCGACGTCGCCCTGACGGTGCAAGACCTCAGCGGCGTCACCGGCGTGCAGTTCTTGAGCGATGGCGATTTGCCAGACGTCACCCCCTTCATCGACGTCGGTCCGACCTCCGAGAACACCGCCACCGTGCTGCGGGTGTCGGCGCCCTTGGCCGCTGGTGAAGGGCGGCACAGTCTGCGCATTCGACTGCGCGACCGCGCCGGCAACGAAACCGCCGTCGACGACGCCGTGGTCTTCAGCATCGTGCGCGACCTCTCCCCGCCAACCACCCCTTTGGCTTCTGTTGAGGAGATGGAGGTGGATGCCAGCTTTGCCTATGTCTGGCTCGACACCCGCAGTTGTGGGCCCGAAGACGCCCGCTACGTCGACTACGTTTGCGAAGCCAACCCTCCTGCCGCCGTCACCGACGTCGACGACGACGGCAATGCGTTGCGCACCTGGGTGCCGCGCTTTCAGGTGCGTGGCGGCCCCGACTACACCGACTTCACGCCGGTGGCCGGGCCCCCGTTTCGCATCCGGCTGTTCGACAACATCGACACCCTGGTGGAGATTCAAGCCGTCGACGACGCAGGCAACGTCTCGCCCGGCGTCGCTCGGGTTCGGCTGCGCCGAGCGCCCTCCAAGTTGGTCTTTGAAGCGCCGTCGAGCAAAACGCTGGGCTACCCGCCGTTCTTCGACGACGACTACGCTGGTTTTCCCACCGAGCCCGAATTCAGCTGGCGCCAACCGTTGGTGGCTTTGAGTGGCAACGCCATCTTCTCACTGCGCCCCAAACCCGCGGTGGAGTCGCCGACCTACTACAGCTACCTCATCTCGCAGCCTCTCGCCGACGGTCCCGTGGCACTCCCTGCTGGCCACCGTCTAGAGACCGTCGCCCTGCGCTACGCAGAAGGCGTGCGCAAGCTGTCGTTCGGCATCAATGACGAAGAGCCCTACTTGTTTCGCGCGGCGGGCCTGTCGGCGTCGTCGGCCCGGTTGTCATGGCTGGAAATCCCGCAGACCAACCGCGACTACTACCAAGCCGGCACGGTGTTTCAGTCGACCGTCGACGGCAACGGACGCCTGCCACTGCAACAGGCCGATATGAACCCCAACCTCACCGACGAGGATGGCGAGCCGGCATTCGACTTCGGCAGCTACCGCACTTGCGAGCGTGAAGGGGCCGTGTCGTGTCAAAGGGCACGCAAGGCGTGGTTGGGTCTGCAAAATGCGCCCACCAGTGCCGCATCCAACGCCGACTCCGCGGTGTTCGCCGGCGCGAGTGGGCTCGCTGTCGAGTTGACGGGGACGCCAGACCAAACGTTGACCATCGAGGGGCCCGCCTTTGTCGCCACCAACCTGTCCACCGACGACGGGCTCGACGGCGAATACTACGCCGAGGCGGCGTTTCGCGATGCCGAAGTCGACGGTGCCTATTTCTTGACCGACACCGGCTACGAAGAGTCAGACCAGACCTGGAGCTTCGACAGCACCGTCGTCTCGAGCTGGGATTGGCATGCCCCACAAGACATTCGGGACGGCATGGATGCGGCGTTCTCGGCGCGTGTGGCGTCGACATTGCAACACACGTTCATTCTCTTCATTCCACAAGGGGCAACGCTGACCCTGCCAATGATGACGCCCGACAACCTCGGCGATGTGGGCGCCACAAACGCCAAAACCATGGTGCGTGAAATGGCTGTGCCGCCAGAGGGCTACAACAACGCCGAAGCCGCGGCCATCGGCACCGCACCAGGGTTTGACCTCGACGGCTTGTTGCCGTCGGGAATGGTGCTGCGCATCGCCGACTATGGGGGCGACCTCACCACTGCGCGTGCGCCGTCCTCTAGCCAAGAAGGATTGAGCATCGCCCACTTCGCCGGAAAAGAATTCGTCTCGGTGCAAAACACCGCTGTGGAGTCCATACGAGAACCGCATCTCCCTCAGGGGCAGACCCGCACGCGCATCGTCGAGGCCAATGCCTTGGGGCTCGACGAGATTGCGCCTCCTGGTGCCACGTTGCCTGAGGCGCTGGCCGATTCGTGCATGACCATTTTGCGTGTCGACGAGCCCACCCCCGTGCAGCAAGTGGTGTTGGAGGGCCAGGGCCCATGGCTCGACCGCGCCTACGTGTCGCTGTGGGAGCGCGAGGGCGACTCCACGTTCGGCACCTTTCAACAAACGGGCTTGGTGGATTTGGGCACCGACCCCTACACCGACGAGGGCCCCGACTTCGGCACGCTGCAAGACCGTTGTCGTCACTACAAAAAAGAGCTGTTGCAGGTCGAAAACACATCCGGCTCCGTGCCCGCCGCCCACTTCGAAGAGAACACCTACGATGTCGTCTACCAACCCGCGGCGGCGCAGACGTTTCAGGCCGTCGACGAGACCGTGTTGGCCGGCGACGACTTCTTCTTGGTCACCGCGCTCCCCGTCACGGCGAACACGCAATACCGGTTCCACTCCCGAGGAGACACCGGCGACATCGACATTCACGTGGTGTTCTCCACGACGAGCGACATCGCCGACGCTGAGATTTTGTGCCGGCCCTACGCTTGGGGCTCCGATGAAGACTGCCCCTACGGCACCAGCCCAGACGACCCCGACCCGGGCTACTTGTCCATCGCCGAAGACGGATGGTTGTGGATGTACGGCAACGCCTACACCACGGCGACGGCGACGTTCGATGCCGAAGTGCTGACGCCTCCCAGCGTGCCGCCGCGGCAACTGTCGTCGGTCATCGTGCCCGCCGACGAGCAAGCGCGCATCACCCTGACCAACATCACCAACGGTGCCCAACGGTTGCTCGTCGCGCGAGGGCGCGAGCCATCGCCCACCGACTTTGATTGCAGCGACTTCACCAGTTTCTTCGTTCACGACGCGACGTGCGTGTTGAGCCCGCAGGCGTCTGAGACCGAGGTGTTCATCGCCGTCGTCGAAGAGGTCACCAACGAAGACCTGTCGTACACCGTCGAATACTTCGGCGTTTCTGAAGCCCTGACCCAACCGTTGTTGACCTTTGACCAGAGCAACGAAGCAGGGCTGCACTTCGAGATCGAAGGCACCCTCACGGGGGGCGGCACGTTGTTTGTCGCCGACGAAGAGAACGTAGACGACTATCGCGACCTCTCCGGCTCCTACAACTATTGTCGACTCGATGGCAGCTCGGCGCTCGGCGACGACTGCGTGTGTGAAGTCAACGGCGACAGCTTCTTCTGCGAGGGCTGGCAGCGTGACGATGACGAGCCGTTGGTGTTCGGCCTTCTCGGCACCGAAGACGGAGGCGCCACCGGTTCGTTTGAAGTGCGCACCTACGCCACCGGGTGTGACGAGATCATCAGTGAGCCTTTGCAGACGGTGTTGCAGCCGGGCTCCATCTACGCGCTCGCCGTCACCAACTACTACGGCTACGGCTTGCACAACGACAGCGACGGCGAGGCCTTGGTGACGGGCGTCGCCACCCGGACGGTGGTCGAGAACCGCGGAGGCTCCGTGCACTACCTCGGAGAGGGGGTCGAGCCCGTGTTCTCTGCAGATTGGAGCGAGGTGCTCATTCCCACAACGCAATCGCAAAGCACTTGTGCGGTGCGGTTGTTGACGCCGGAGTCGCCAGAGGTGCGTGGTTTGCGTTTGACCGAAGACGGCGACGTGTTGCTGGCACAGACGGCGTCGACGTCGTCATTGGTGTCGATTTCGCAGCCGGGCACGGCAAATGCGGTGCGCACTGAAGAGCCACTCCCTGGCATGGCCGACGTCCTCGATCTGCAGATGGGAGAGCAAGCGCTGTACCTCGTCGACGACGCGTCCAACCGGGATGACTTGTCGTTTTGGGTGCACGAACACCCCGATGAGACGCTTCCGTTGTGCCGCGCCAAGCGCGTCAACGACGACGGGTTGTTCGTCGCGCAGGCCATGGCGCTCGGGGAGCGGTACGCGGTGTTGGGGGGCCAGGCGACGTCTGGCGCTGAGATCCGCATCTACCGTTTCATGCCGCGCGACGTCGACAGCCCGGTCAACGAAGACGGCTGTGCGTTCGTCGAAGCCAAGTTGGTGCGTCGCAAGCAGGTCGACTCGGTGCCTGTGGCGTTGGCCACCGACGACAACGACCTCTTTTACTGGCTGCAAGACGGCTCCGAAGAGGGGCGCCTGTGGCACGACTCGCTGCGCAATGCTGTGCCGCTTTATGTGAGCGGCCGCGAACTCGTGGAGTCATTCGACGTGCGCAACGGCGCCACCTTGTTGTCGCACCGCGCGATCAACGCGCCCACGGCACGCCTGTCGCATCTGGCGGGCGAGGGACACGTCTCACGCAACATCCCCGTGGTGGGAAACTGGCTGCACCTGAAACTTCTCAACGACGACGTCTTCGCAGGCCTGGTGGTCGACGACGCCGGCTACGGCTCGGTGCGGATGCAATCGCTGTCGACGGGGCAAGACGTCTTGGTGAGCGGCGTCGAAGACGCATTCATCGGTCGTCCTGAAGGAGCGGATCAAGAGCCCTTGCTTTGGGCGCAGACGCCTGCGCTCGTGGCCGACGGCGAGCTGTTGGCCGTCTCCGGGTTCTCCGCCGATTTGGTTCCCACCATCGCCGTGCTTCGCTTCGACCCAGCCGACCCCCTGTCCACCACGGAAGTGGCGTTGGCGCCTGAAGTCTTGGAGAGCAGCATCGAGAATCTCTACCTCACCGGTGGACTGATGGTGGTGAAGCTCTCCAACGGAACCATGCTGGCCTATCACCTCGACGAGATGGGGGGCATGAGCCGTCTTGCGCTTCCCGACGAGCACCTGCATCCCCTGGCGCGGGAGTGGCAACTCGTGGGTGCCGTCGACGGCAAGCTCGCCTTTGTGCAAAACCCCGGCAACTTCTTTGCCGCGCTGCCTCGCACCCGAACCCGCATGGTGCTGGTCGACGCGGGCGCCCAGCTTTCATTGTCGGTGGACGACCCCGGCGGAGACGCGGGTGTCCTCGATGCGGGGGCCATGGACGCGGGCGCGATGGACGGCGGGCTCTCGGATGCCGGTCTCGTCGACAGCGGACCCATCGACGGTGGCGTCGAGCACTACCAACCGCCGGCCACGGCGTCAGACCTGGCGCCTGTGCCAGACGGACTGACGGTGCGGTGGGTGCCCTCGGCCCTGTTCCAGCACGCCTTCGGCGTCATGGAGCGCGACGTCAACGGCGAGCTGCTGCTCTTCGACACCAGCGCCACGCCGGCAGCGTTGTGGCGGCTCGACAACGATGGCGAGACGTTCGTCGTCGACGGAGCGCTGCGCCCGCTCAACGACGGCGCTGAAAGTCTGTCGCACATGGCCCACCCCAAAGTCGACGGCGAGCGCATCGTGGTCATCCGCGGCTCGCAAAACGGCCGCCAGCTGTTGGAGCTGAGCCCTCTGCAGTAGCAAAGGCCCCATGCCGCATTGGCAACGGCGACGCCCCCTGCGAAGGGGGCGTTTGTCGTCGACGGAGACCTCATGCACCCCACCTTGTACAGCTTTCGCCGCTGCCCCTTTGCCATCCGCGCGCGGGTGGCGTTGCTGTTGACGCGACAACCCGTGCACCTGCGGGAGGTGGCGTTGAAGGCCAAGCCCGCCCCCATGTTGGCAGCGTCGGCAAAGGGCACGGTGCCGGTGTTGGTGTTGCCCGATGGCGGCGTCATCGACGAGAGCCGCGCCATCATCGACTGGGCCTTGGCACAGACGGAGGAGGCTCCGTTGCACACCGGCGACTGGGACCTGCAGCAGCGGCTCCTCGACGACAACGATGGCGACTTCAAGCTGTGGCTCGACCGTGTGAAGTACAACGTGCGGTTCGATGACGTCGACCTCGACGACGCTCGCGCCCACACCGTCGCCTTCTTGCAGCGGCTGCAGATCCAACTCGACCGACACGAATTTCTCCTGGGCGACCGGCCAGGCGTGGCGGACGTTGGCATCTTTCCGTTTGTGCGGCAGTTGGCGTTCACCGACCGTGCTTGGTTTGACGCCGTTGATGTTCCTGCCGTGCATCGGTGGCTGCACCGTTGGCTGGCGTCGCGCGTGTTTGCCGACGCCATGGTCAAACACCGTCCCTGGCAAGACGGTGACGACGTGGTGGAATTTGGGAGCGACAAAGGCGCAGGCGTTCTGTTGCGGCCCAAAGCGGAGGAAGCATGACGACATTGGTGACAGGAGCAACGGGATTGATTGGGCGCCGCCTGTGTCAGGTGCTTGACGACGTCGTCGTCACCAGCCGCAATCCCACACGAGCGCAGCAACAACTGCAAGTGCCCGCCGTGCAATGGGACGCGAGCGCCAAACGATGGTCGCCGCACGCCCCCGAAGACGTCGACGCTGTGGTGCACCTCGCTGGTGAACCCGTTCTCGGCCGGTGGACGCCTGCCAAGAAGGAGCGCATCCGCGCCTCCCGCGTCGACGGCACCGCCACCCTCCTCGAAGGGCTGCAGGCGCTGCCTCGGCTGCCACGCGTGCTGGTGTCGGCGTCGGCGGTCGGCATCTATGGCGACGGTGGTGACCGTGTCCTCGACGAGTCGTCGACGAAGGGAGAAGATTTTCTCGCCGAGGTCTGTGCCGCCTGGGAGGACGCCGCCCAACAAGCCGAAGCTCTGGGGGTGCGCGTGGTGCGCTTGCGCATTGGGTTGGTGCTGGCCCCCGACGGGGGCGCGCTGAAGCAGATGCTTCCTGCCTTTCGCCTCGGCGTCGGCGGCCCCATGGGCAACGGGCGCCAATACATGCCGTGGGTGCACATCGACGACATCGTCGGCATGGTGCGGTGGGCCATCGCCAACGACGAGGTGCAGGGGGCCTTCAACGCCTGCGCGCCCGACCCCGTCACCAACGCTGCGTTCTCCAAGACGTTGGCCAAGGTGGTGTCGCGTCCGTCATGGCTGCCGGTGCCCAAGTTCGCCTTGAAGACCGTGTTGGGCGAGATGAGCGACGCTGTGCTGGTGTCGCAGCGGGTGGTGCCGAAAGCGACGCAAGAAGCGGGCTATGTGTTTGAGCACGATGACTTGGAGCCAGCCTTGCGCGCCACGCTGCGCGGACACTGAGGTCACGCCTGCGTTGCAAATTCCATCGGTTTGTCGTCGAGAAACACCGTTGGGGCGTTTTGGTGCGGTGCGCAAGACACTTCGCGCGGGCCTTCGATGGCACCGGCGACCGCGTGCTATACCCGACACATGGACCCACGCATTCCCACAGAGCTGGCCCCTGGCGCCCCGGCCATTCGCGCCGCCCAGCTGCAGCAAAACATTGGGGTCATCGAGGCCCTGCCAGAGCCCATGCGCGACGACGTGATGGCCTGCTGGGGCGACGACGGATTCGCCAATGTGCGAGGCGCGAGTCGGCTGGCGTGGCTGCCGCTCGAATACGACATCGTCTCGCTCGAAAAGCTCTATGCGTTTGAGGGGCCGGCGGGCATCGTGCGCATGGCCGAAGGGTCGCTCAACAAAACCACCGAGACCAACTTGCTCGCCCCCGTCGTCAAACGCGGTGCCACCATCTTTGGTGCCAGCGGACGATCGGTGCTGAAGCTCATGCCGACGGGGTTCCCGCTCGTGTACCGCGACTGCGGATCGTTCGAGAAAGCCGACATCGGAGACGGCGAGGGCACCATCCGCTGGGGCAAGACGCCAGCGCTCCTCGACGAATACCCGCTGTACGTCGAGGTGGTGGGCATCGCCATGGTGACGTTGATGAAACTGATGGGCTCCAAAGACGCCAAGATGACCTACGCCAAAGACGGCGACGGCTGGCTCTACCACATGTCGTGGTGGTGACCGCTACGCCGACCCACGCGCCGAAGCCTCGACCTCCGACCACACCCGCAACAGATTGCGGCCGACGATGCCCTCGACGACGTCGTCGGCATGGCCCCGCCGCAACAGTTCGGCCACGAGTTGTGGATAGTCGGCGACGTCACGCAGCCCCTCGGGCAAGGTGTCACCGACGCCATCAAAGTCAGAGCCCAAGCCCACGTGTTTGGGGCCCATGACGTCGAGGGCGTGCTCGATGTGGTCGACGACGCGGCCGACGGTGGCCCGGGCTTTGGGGTGGGCGGCGCGAAACGCCGCCCGGGCCTGCTCTTTGACGTCGGGGTCGACGTCGTCGCCCAAGGCGCGCACCTCTTTCATCCACAGTTCTTGGCGTTGTTGCTCGAACACCCGCACGTCGTCGTCGACGAAGTTGGACCCGAAGGTGATCATCACCACGCCACCGCTGTCGGCGATGCCACGCAAGACGTCGTCAGGGGCGTTGCGGATGAACTGCGGCGTGAGCGCCCGGCAGCTGGAGTGGCTGGCGATGACGGGGGCGCGGGTGACCTCGAAGACAGCGTGCGCCGCGGCATCTGAGAGGTGGCTGACGTCGACCATCATCCCAAGGTCGTTCATGCCGCGCACGACGTCACGGCCGAAGCTGGAGAGCCCGTCGTGCAACGCCACCTTGCCCGTGGCCGCGTCGGCGACGTGGTTGGCGCGGGCATGGGCCAACGTGATGTAGCGAACGCCGCGATCAAAGAAATGCTGCAGATGGTCGAGGTCGCCTTCGAGAGGGGAGCCGTTCTCCATGCCGAGGGGGAGTGCGATGCGCCCGTCTCGGTGGGCGCGCTCGACGTCGACGGGCGAGCGGGCGGACGCAAAGACGTCTGGGTGCTCGTCGACGAGACCGTCGACGAAGTCGATGAGGCGGTCGGCGAGGTCTTTGCTGCCCGAGAACACCGCCTGTCCGTCGTCGTCGACCGACTCGAGCGAGGATGGCGTGTAGATGCTCATGAATGGGGCGGCGAGGCCCCCCGCGCGGGCGCGTTGGACGTCGAAGTCGCCGCCGCTCGGTTGGGTGACGTCTTCGGGGCGGCCACGTCGTGCGCTGAGGTGCAGGCGGTACGGAAGGTCGACATGGCCGTCGACGAGGGGCGTGCGCTGCAGCAGCGCGCGGGCTTGCTGAAGAAGAGCGTCGTCGGGAAGCAGGGTCATGGGGCCTCAGTGTCGAATGATGTCGAAGAACGTCGATGCGGAGTTGAAAGAAAGTGCAGTCGTGACGTTCTCCACACTTTGAAGCGGTGTCCGACGCGAAATCAGTGCCGAATTGCCTTACACTTCTGCCCTCACAAAGCTGTGAACCGCTGTCAGAGGGGCTCTCATGACCATGTCAAAACCACGACACTTCACCCGACAAAACCAGCCGTCGGGCAAGACATATCAACGTGCCATGGGATGGGCACCTTTGGCGCTGGGTTTGGCGCTGGCCAGCTGTGTGCAGCCGACGAACTCCTGGGATCCACAGACGCCGGTCGACGAGCAGGAGAAGGCATCCGTCGAAGGCGCCGTCGTCTTGGTGCGGTCGTCGTTTGACCCCGCGATCATGCTCGACGACCTCTCGGCCATGACCGTCGAATTGTTCGACACCGCCACCGACACCTCTGTGCGCATTGCGCGGTGTTCTCCGTTGGGCGCGACCGAATACCCGCTGAGCTGCAGTGGCGACGACGGCACGGCGTTGATTGCGTTTTCGGACCTCACCCCTGGCGACTACCGGCTGCGCATCACGGGCGCGCCGCCCGAGTTGGTGGGCGCCGAGAATGACGTCGACGTCGGCGACCTGTCGCCAGGCGAAAGCCGACGCTTGGGGTCGATCTTCTTGCGTGAGCGCCCCGTCGACGGCGTCGTGGGCAGCGGCTCCATCTCTGGCCGCGTGGTGCTGCAAGGCCAACAGGGCGCGGCCCGCACCGTCACCCTCTACCGCCGCACGGGCGTGGGGGCGCAGCCGGTTGCCCAAGCCCCCACCAACACCGACGGCGAGTTCGAATTTGCCGGGCTCGCTGACGGCACCTACGGCGTCTTGGCCGAACTGAGTGGCTTTGCCCCCGCCATTCACGTCGGCCTGGAGCTGCAGGTGACCGACGAGGTGGCGAACCCCTCCTTCCGCCTCGACACAGGCTCGCCCGATGGCGACGCCCTCACCCTCTTCCCCGTCACGGCTGTGTTGCAGCCCAACTTGTCGACCGAAGACAACGGCGCCTACTACACGTCGGGCGACGACGTCAGTGTCAACGTGTTGGCGTTCACAGACGCCAGCCAGTTGCGCATGCGGGTGTCGACGGACCCAAGCTTCGCCGACGGCGCCGACGCCTTCGTGCCCTACAGCGCGCAGGTCACCCAGGCGCTCCCCGACGTGCAGGGGCCAGTTGCCCTCTACGGGCAGTTTCAAGCGCAGCACCCTGACCATCCCCAATTTGTGTTCACCACCGACCTGTTCTCGACGGAGGTGGTGCGTGACACGGAGCCTCCCGAAGTCATCGACGTCGAGGTGCGCAACCTGGTCGCCAGTGAAGACGGCACGCTGTGGATGACCCAAGAAGGGGGCGCGGTCGGCCTCGACGTGCTCGCTGTCGACGACGTCTCGTCGGTGGCGCGGGCGTTTGTGCACATCCAAGACGACAACGGGCCCGGCGATGCCAGCGTGCTGGGCGGCAACGACGTCGACGCACCGCTGGGTCTGGCCCAACTGCAAATGACGTCGACAACAACTGCAGGTGAAGGCGAAAAAGTGTTCTGGGTGTGGCTCGCCGACCAAGCCGGCAACACCGCCGAGCCGACGCCGGTCACGGTGGTTGTCGACGTCACGCCCCCGGTGTTGGGGGATGCCGGCAACGACATCCTGCCGTTGGTGGTGCAAAACGCCGACGCGTCTGGCGTTCTCGCCGGGCGGACCGCGCAGTTGGCGTTCCATGTCCCTGAGGGCGTGGCCTTGGCCGACGAACCGGTGCGCATGCGCGTCGCGCAAGATGCTGTGGCGGCCGGCGCTCCCTTTGTCGCATTCGATGTCGACGAGGTCGCCACGGTCTCTGGGGGCAACGGCAGCAGCTTTGCGTTTGTCGCCGAAGTCGAAGACCGCGCAGGCAACGTCGCCACCGTGACGTCGCCGACCTACACCCTCGACCTCAGCGGCACCGTTCGTGGACGTGCCCTCGTCGACCAGTTGGCAGCAGACACGCCGGTGCACGGCAGCATCGTCGCGCGCTTGTACACCGCAGCCGACGTCGTGGGCGTCGATGCCGCCGTCGATGAAACCCTCACCGACGCCACCGGCACGTACATCTTCGGGGGTGTTCCTGAAGGCAGCGGCTACCGCGTGGTGTTGGATCGCCCCGGCTTGGTGACGACCGAAATCGGCGTCGGACAAGTAGTCGCCGGCGGCACCACGTCTTTGGGGAGCACCCGGCTGCCCTACGCGCGCGGCAACGCCACCGGCGTGTTTCGCCTCGAAGACAAAGTCGACGATCTGTCGGCCCACGGCGGCATCTTGGTGACGGCGTTGCGCGACGGCGAGGTCATGGCCCAGACCGTCACCGAGCCAGACGGCACCTACACGTTTCCGGTGCCGGGTCTCCCCGTCACCGTCGACACCCAGCGCTACGAAGTGCGCGCGAGCACCGAGTCGTATTTCACGGGCGTGGAGTCGGGCATCCAAGTGCAGCAGAACCTGACGACGGTGGTGCGCGAAACCAGCGTGGGGTCTGGCGTGGCCGAGCCGGTGTTGCTCAAGCCCACCTCCGGCGACTTTGTGTTGTGCGACGTCGGCGCCGACCCTTGTGAGCAGACGCCGTTCACCAACGCCGACACCGTGCGCGTGCTGTTGCAAAGCGACCTCGACGTCACACAGATTCGCGTGCAGTCGCGCTCGTCGTTTGAAGCCGGCGACGCCGACCCTGCTTGGGTGCCTTACGACAGCGGGACGCCCGTCGTCATCGACATCTCAGGTGCCGACGGCGTCGTCGAGGTGTTCGTGCAACTGTGGCGCGATGGTGCTGCGGGCGCGGTGTTGTCGGCGTCGATTCTGCGCGACACCGTCGCTCCGGAGCCCACCGGCGTCTTCGTGGCCAGCACGCAAGAGACGGCCGTGGGGCCGTTCACCAACCGTCCTGAGGCGCGGCTGCGGCTGACGGCCCAGGCGGGGCAGGGCGACGTCGCCCCCCTGGGCGGCGCCTTCTTCAGCTGGGCACCAACGGCCCCAGCGTCGATCCCCGTCGACGCTGCCTTGTGCGCCGCCAACGCCGATTGCGTGGTGGCCCTCGACGGCGGCGCCGCTGCGCTCGAAGGTGAGCACACCGTCTGGGGCTTCGTCTGTGACCAAGCGGGCAACTGCTCGCAAACGCCGCAGTCCGACAGCATTGTGTACGACGTCACCGAGCCACGCGCGCTGCACGGTGTGTCGTTTGTGCCGGTGGGCGCCTCGGTGGTGGAGTCAGCTGGCGACTACTACACAGGCATCGCGCAATACTTCATCGACCTCGGCGTCGGCACCGCAGCAGACGATGCGGCGCAGCCTGTGACCGACCCAGACGGCTTGGCCGTCGCCGATGTCGGAGCCTTCCGTTTCTTGCCGGTGTTCGTGGGGCAGGCCTCTCCGCCCACCGGCGTCGACCTCAGCCAAGTGCCCTTCACCGATGCCACCCTAGGCGTCACGGCAGGCGGTACCCTCGACAACATCGTCGCCCCCGGCCTCGCCGGCAACGACGGCCTCTACCGCGTGTTCGCCCAGTTCAGAGACCACGCAGGCAACGTCAGTGCCGCCGACAACAACCCCTTCTTCTTTGACATCACCCTCGACACCTCGCCGCCGAGTGTGACCCTTGCCGCCAACGGCGGCGCTCCCTACACCACGTCGACAAACCTCACCCTCGACATCTCCGCCTCGCCCACCGACGCTCCCGTCTCGGTGTGGTTGGCCAATGACGGCGGCCTGTTTGAAGACCACGTCGACGTGGCCCTCAGCAATCCGCCACAGTCGGTGATGTTCGACCTCGCAGGCACGGCCGACTACGTCGGCGACGGCTTGTACTTTGTCTACGCCCGGTTCTTTGATGCGGCGGGCAATTCCGTCGACCGCAGTGACTCCATCACCGTCGACACCACGCCCCCGCAGACCACGCCGTTGGTGTGCAGCACCTGTGTGTCGTCGAGCGGGAGCGTTCTCAGCGCCAGCCGCGACGTGACCCTCGAACTCTTTGCCACCGACGCCCTGAGCGGCGTGCAGACGCTGCGCACCTCGGTCAGTGGCGGCCCCGTCGTCGAGACCGACTTTGCATTGTCGACCAACGTCACCCTGCCCGACGCCGATGGCCCTTGCATTCTCTCGGTGGCGTTCGTCGACGGTGCAGGCAATGCGTCGCCGGCCGAGCAACTCGTGGTCACCCTCGACCGTACGCCGCCAACGTTGTCGTCGTTCACCATCAACGGCGGAGATGCCACGACCACGTCGGCCACCGTCACCCTCGGGGTCAGCGCCAGCGATGCCACCGGCGTACGGTTCAGCAACACCGCGACGTTCAACAATGCCTTCGTGCCGTTTGCGCCGTCGGCGGTGTGGAACTTGGCGTCGCCGTCTGTCGACGAGAGCAAGCAAGTGTACGTCGAGGTACAAGACGCCGCCGGCAACGTGTCGGCGAGCAGTGCCTCCATTGTCCTCGACACCACCCCGCCTGCGGGCACCGTGACCATTGCCGCAGGGGTGGCTGCGACGTCATCGGCCACGGCCAACGTGGCCTTGGCCTTTCCCGACGACACCGCTGCCTACGGATTGTTCAACGGCAGCGTCGACTGCACGACGGTGTCGCTGGCGACGTCGGTGACGGTGGGGGCCACGTCGGCAAACACCATGCACACCTTGTTGGCCGGCGACGGCACGAAGACGGTGAGCGCCTGCTTCCGCGATGTTGCTGGCAACGTCGCCTTGGCCGCCGACACCATCGAACTCGACACGACTGCGCCGTCGGGGACCGTGGTGGTCGACGGCGGGGCCCCCTTCAGCAGCGACGCCGTCGTCGACGTGCAGCTGTCGGCTTCTGACGACGTCACCGAAGTGCTGCTCACCGAGACGGCACCCGACTGTGCCACCGCTGGCGGCTACCAGCCTTACGAGCCAAACAAGACCTACACCCTCACCGGCGTCGACGGCGACATCACGGTGTACGCCTGTCTGCGCGACCACGTGGGCTTGACCTACCTGATGAGCGACAGCATCGCGCTCGACCGCGTGGCGCCGACCGTGTCGCTGACCCTCGACGGCGGTGCCTCCACCACAGCGGACGCCAACGTCACGCTGGGGCTAACGTCGTCGTCGGACGTCGTCGACCTCGCCGTCGCCAACGCCGGCAGCTTGGACTGCGCCACGGCCGCCTATGGCCCCTACACCGCCACCCAGAACTGGACGTTGGCAGCGCCCGACGGCAGCAAGAGCGTGTCGGTGTGCGTGCGAGACGGAGCCGGCTTGGTGGGCAGCGCCACCGCGGCCATCACCCTCGACACGTCGCCGCCGGTGGGCTCCGTGGTGTTGGCGGCGGGCAGCGCCACCACGCAAACGGCGAGCGTCGCTGTCGTCTTGAACCATCCCAACGACACCAACGGATACGCGCTGGCCAACGACGGCATCGATTGCGCCACAGCGTCGTTCACCACAGTGACCGTGGGCGGCACGATGACGTCGACGACGACGACGTTGGCCTCGGGCGACGGGCTGAAGACCGTTGCCGTCTGCTTCAGGGATGTCGCAGGCAACACGGCGACCGCATTCGACGGCATCACCCTCGACACCACCGATCCGGTCGGCAGCGTCGTCATCAACAGCGGCGACTTGGCCACCAACGACGCCGACATCACCGTGGCCCTCACGGCCTCGGCTGACGTCACGGAGGTGGCGTTGCGCCAAGGGGCGGCCATCGACTGCGGGGCGGTGACCTATGAGGCGATGGAGGCCAGCAAACTGTTCAGTCTGACAGGAGGAGATGGCCCCAAAGCACTGCACGCCTGCTTCCGCGACGAAAGCGGCCGCACGTCGTCGTCCGCAGACGGCATCGTCCTCGATACGACGCCGCCGTTGATCAGCCGCCTTGAAATCAACCAAGCTGCCACCCACACCACCGACTTGGCTGCGGTGGTCGGCGTCGACGCCGACGACCCTGGCGTTGGCCTGGCGAGCATGCGCATCGCCAACGACAGCTGCGGCAACATCACGGGCCCGGAGTGGGCGTTCACCGCCAGTGTGCCATGGACGTTGTCGACGGGCGCCGATGGCACGCGCACCGTGTGCGTCGAGGTGAAAGACTACGCGGGCAACACCACCACCCAGACCGACACCATCACTGTCGACAGGGGGGCGCCGACCGGCTCCGTGGCCATCAACGGGGGCGCCACCTACGCCACGTCGACGACGGTGACGGCGAGCGGGACGGCCGGTGAAGCCGTCGAGTTCGCAGTTGGCGCCGAGTCTGTGGACTGCACGGCCGCGACGTACTCCGGCATGTTCTCGACGTCGGTGTCGGTGCCGTTCGCCGACCTCCTCGACGAGGATGGCACCCGAACGTTGGCGCTCTGCTTGCGCGACCGCGCCGGCAACACGTCGCAGATTTCAGACACCATCATCTTGGACCGCGAACGTCCCTTTGGCTTGTTCACCGTTGACGACAATGCGCTCTACACCCAAGACCGCGACGTCGACATCGACCTCACCGATCGGGCAGACGACACCGTCGAGATGTTCTTCGACTCGACCGTCACCAACTGCGACTTGCTTCTGCCCACCGACTGGGACCCCGTCGCCGACACCGCAGCCCTCACCTTGCCCAGCACCGACGGGGTGCAAGAGGTGCATGGCTGCCTGCGCGACGCGGCAGGCAACACGTCGCCCATGGGGCCGGAGTACATCACCCTCGACCAAGCGGCACCTCCTGCGGCGACGCTGCGCTACGCGGTGGGTTCGGCGACCTCGGCGTCGACGAACGCCTCGTCGCCGCGCGTCGACAACGGCGACACCACCAACGACCCACGACCCCGTTTCTTCTTCAGCCAAGGCGCCGACGCCACCAGCGGCATCGAGGCTCTGTACCTCCAGCTGTCGACGTCATCGGGCTTTGCGGTGGTCGACTATGAAAGCGACCCGTACCCGTCAGACGGGATGCTGCCTCCGGCCGACCTCGCACAAGGCACCTGGTACTGGCGGGTGCGCACCGTCGACCGAGCGGGTCACGAGACGGTGTCGTCGTCAGAGTCGTTCACCGTCGACACCACGCCTCCAGAAGCGCCGTTGCTGACGGCCAACGACGGGGCGTTCAACAGCAACGTCTTCTACCAGTGGGAAGACGGCGGCGGCGGCACCGTGCGCTACGGCTTTCAGTTGCTCGACTCGGCCGGTGGCATCGTCTTTCAGGGGCAGACCGCCAGCACGTCGTACAACCTCCTCGTCAACACCCACATCCCGTCGCCATCAGCGAATGCCGGCACCGGCTACAGCTTTCGCGTGCGAGCGGTCGACGTCCTCGACCAGACCAGTGCGTGGGTGGCCGATGCCTTCATCTTCGACAACGTCGCGCCCTGCGAGACGACGGCCGACATCGTCATCAACGGCGGCGTGCCCACCCACACCAACGAGAACGACGTCGTCGCCGACTTGGAGTGCGTGGGCGACACCCCGACGCGCATGCAGCTCAACTGCAATGGCTCGTCGGCGACGTCCATGCCGGTCACGCCGTTTCAGCGCACGGTCAACTGCAACCTCGACATCAACAGCCAGGGCTACAAGTACGTCTCGGCGCGGGTGATCGACGACGCTGGCAACGTGCGCAACCTCGGCTGGGACCGCATCATCTTCGACAACATCGCGCCGACGCCGCCGGTGGTGGCGCCCACCAACGCCGTGGGTGTGAACTCCTCATGCGCCAAGCTGGATGTGCCGACAGGCACCACCCTCGACACCAACTTCTCGACGTACCAAATCCGCAACAACGGTGGCACCTGGCAGAACACGGTGCCCGTGAGCGGCAAAGTGCAGTTCTCTCTGTCGCAAGACGTCGACAACTTGCTGGAGGTGCGCGCCGTCGACCAGGCCGGCAACGTGGGCGAATCGTCGGTGGCCATCATCGGCGAGAAGTCGTCGACGGTGATTCCCACCAACCTCACGGTCAAGCACATCTGCGACAACGGCGCGTTCGCCATCTTGAAAGACACGCGGGCCTGGCCGGTGGCCTACGGCGCCACAGCGCTGCAAACCAGCCGCCCCGACGAGGTGCAGCCGGTGGTGTACCCCGACATCTACCTGCTTGACCTGAACACCTTGGAGTACCGCCAGTTCAACGGGAACGGCGGCATGGCATCGCTGGTGGCGTGGGCAGAGACGCCCTACACGCCACCCGCCTACGAGAACACCCTCGACGCTGCGTGCTCGTTTGACGACGACCGCGTGGTCTTCTCGTACATCGAGCCCCTCGACCCCGCAGATGCCTTCTTCGAAGGCGACGGCACCGTGCACACTGTGGTGTGGCGCGACCCTCTCAACAACCCCTACAGCAACGCCGACAGCCCGGTGGGGCCGTGGACGTGGTCGCCTGGCGGCGCGACGGGATACGCTGTGAACTCCATCGATGTGGTGCGGTTCACCTCGTCAACCGACCCCTACTGGGAAGGGCTGGTGACGACGAACTGGCAGCTGGCGATTCCAGGCGAGGCCCTCAACCGCGTGCGGGTGACGTCGGGCGGCATGGAGGTCTTCGACGGAGGCTCGCAGGCCTACATCACTGGCGGACTGAGCGGCCTCATCGGCTCCCGCGTGGTCTATGGCCTGGCGTTTTACGGCACCGACTCGGCGTACCTGCGCCGCGACAACGACAACAACCAGTGGGAAGTGGCCCGCACCGATGGCTACACCGACCCGGGCACCGAAATGGCCGGACTGGTGTGGCCCGACAGCGGTGGCTTTTCAAAGGCGGTGTCGCCGTACGGTTCACATGTGAAGCAAGACCTCTTCCGCTCGGCGCACGCCAGCTACCAACCCTACGCCCAGTTTGTGGCGTCGCGCGCCGACGGACGGGTGTACGCGCACCTGGCCTTCAGCACCAGCAGCTACAGCGTGGCGCCCACGGCCTCCTACGCCTACGCGACGTTCTACCAGCGCGGGAGGGACCTCGTGTCGTGGATGCATGAGACCGAGACGAACATCTTCGAGCTCACCGACACCTACCAAAGCGACCCGGACGTCTTGTCGGCGACGACCCGACAAGACTACAGAACGCTGGGGCACACCCGAAAACCGGTGTTGTCGACGGGAAGCACCCTGCCAGACACCCCCGTGGTGCTCTACCACACCAGCCCCGACGCAGAGTCGCAGGGGGTGGTCATCGGCTACCAAGACGATGCGGTCTGCTTCAACAATTAGGGGATTGCAGAAGTGAGAAAAGCAAAAACCCACCCTCGAAAGGGTGGGTTCTTTGTTTGCGCAACTGTCAAACTGAGCTACGCCCGGAGTGCCGTCAGCACCGGCGAGCCGGGGAGGTGGCTGTCTGGGTCAACGCCCACCAAGTCGAGGACACCGGAGACAAAGTGGTTGGTCTCCATGATGCTGCCCGACGCCGAGGCGTTGCCGGTGGCAAAGTCGATGGGCACGCCGAGGAGGGTGTCGTCGGTTTCGCCGATGACGCGGCCGGCGGCGGCGCCTCCGCCGAACACCATGGCGGAGGTGACGGGCCAATGGTCTTTGCCGCCGACACCGTTGAGCTTGGGCGTGCGCGTCATCTCCGAGAACACCACGACGACGGTCTCGTCGATGAGCTTGCTGCCGGGCGTGCTGCCGTCGCGGGTCTTCAGCTGGTCGGCGAGGTAGGCGAGGGCCGGCCACAGCTCTTGGTTGCGTTGGCCTTGGGCTCCGTCGTAGGTGCCGGTGGGCGCGGCGTTGGGATCGTGGTGGTCCCACACCATCCCGGTGGAGAGGTTGACGGCCCAGGTGACGTCGCGCTCGAGGAGGGCGAGGGCGTCGTCCATCTGGGCTTGCAGGGTGTTGTTCACCGCGAAGGGCTGGCCCAGAAACTGGCGTTGCTCGCGCAAGCCGTTCACGCGGTCGATGGACGACAAATAGTCGTCGACCTTGCGCTGGTTGAGGCCACGTTGGCCGACGGCGTCGCGCATGCGGTTGGCGTTGGTGCGGTTGTAGCCGTCGATGAGCGCTTGCTCGGTGGCGTCGGGGGTGAACTCGCCGACGGTGTGGGCGAGGGCGAGCTGGTTGGTGAACCCTTGCCGCACGCTGGCACCTTCGAGGTTGCCGGGGAAGCTGGTGGAGCCGAGCGTGAGGTAGGGCGCGGGCAGCGACGCGCCGAAGGTGGCGCCGGTGATGACGCCCATGTCGGGGGCGTCTTCGGCGGGGGCGCCGGTGAGGATGCGGCGCATGCACACGTCGTGGCTGATGGAGCGCACCGAGATGCCGCGCACGATGGAGGCGACGTCGGCGTGCTGGGTGAAGAACGAATGCACGACGCCGTTGCACGAGGTGGCGTCGAAATAGTTGAGGCCGCCGGCGGTGCGCACCAACCCCTCAGGAACGTCGATGACGCTGAGGTTGTTGGCTTTGGGGTCGAGGTGAAAGGTGACGTCCCAGCCGCCGCTGGCGCTGATGAGGATCAGCTTCTTGCCGGAGGTTTGGGCGCGGGCGATGGGGGGCAGGCCGAAGAGGGCCGCAGCCGCCGCCGCACCTTGCAAGAAACGTCGTCGAGGAAGGCGCAGACCGCGGGGCGAGGAGGCGTGTCGTGAGTGGGACATGGCAGCTCCGAATGGATGGGCTCGTCGTCAAACCGAGACGCGAGCGAGAGGGGGAAGGCGGCGCCGTCGTCGTCGAGACGGCGCCGAGACGACATCTCAGTAGGTGTTGAACCGGATGTCTTGCATCATGGCGCTGAGCAAGTTGCCCCAGGTGCGTCCGACGTTGGTGCCGTCAGGCGAGTTGGGATCGGGGTGTGCCCGACTGGCCTCGAGCAGAGCGCTGTACAGCGTGTACAGCTCGTCGACCTCGGGGCTGTCGGGGGCGGCGGGCAAACCGAAGAGCACCAGATGCAGGTGCGAGAGTTGGGTGCGGGTGCCCGCCTCGGTGCCGGTCAACGCGTCGGGCAAGAAGAGCACCATGTCTTGCATGCCGATGAGGCGGGTGAAGTCTTGGAACACCGTCATAAGGCCCGCGTTGTCGCCGATGTAGCGCGAGGCCGACCCTGTGCCAGCGGTGAAAGACCGCACGGGACGCACCACGGTGAAGCCGTCGATGCCACCGGCGAGTTCGCGCATGCCGATGAAGTCGTCGCGCACGTAGTCGAGGAAGCCGTATTGCAGCGGAAGCTCGGGGCCGAAGTTGCTGCCGAAGGCGCCGCCCAAGAAGGCGAGTTCGAAGTTGTTGGCGGCGCCCCAGGTTTGTCCCATCATGCGCTCGACGAGGCGGGCCGTTTGCGAGGGCCGGGCGCGCAGCACGCCGTTGGCTTCGTCGGCGCCGACGTTGGTGTTCATGTGCGACGTGCGGAACTCGTCGCTGAGCATGATGGCCTTGATGAGTTGTTTGGCCGAGAAGTTGGAGTTCAGCAGCACGTCTTCGAGTTCGTTCTGCCGGCCGGTGGGAATGTCGTGCAGCTCGCGCTGCGTGAAGAAGCTGAAGAACCGTTTGACGGTGCACGACGTGAAGCGCGGGTCGTCGGCGATGTGTCGGCCGAGGTCGCCCATGTTGATGGAGCCATCGTTGTTGAGGTCGATGGGCGTGGGGTTGGGCTCGTCGACGGAGGCGTTGAAGTAGCCGGGAGCGCGCCCGCTTTGGCTGCCGAGAGGGCCGCTGATGGGGTCGAAGAACTCGTTGTGCATGGAGTAGGGGTAGCCGTCTTGGCCGACGGAGCCTGGGAAGTGCACGGGCCGGAAGGGCTGGGTGTAGGCAGCCATGTTGTCGAGGTCTTGGTGGCAGCCCCAGCATGACGTCGACGGATCGGTGACGGCGTTGGCCACGGCATCGGGGTCGGAAAGGTTGATGGCGCCCGAAGACACGTCGACGGGGTTCGACAAGAAGTCGTAGCAGAGGAACGCGCGGCTGATGGCGTTGGCACGTCCGCGACCGTAGTTGGAGCCTGCGCTCTGCCAACGGGCCATGAAGGCGTTGGAGGCGATGACGCCACCGCTGCCGCGTCCGTCGGCGTAGGTGTAGAGGTCATAGGTCACGGAGGGATCGGCAGCGTAGGGCGCGACCGTCTCGTCGAAGGCGTAGCCGGTGGGCCCCGTGTCGTCGAAGCCGGTGTACCAAGTGGTGGTGGCATCCGAGCCGTCGCCCCAGATGGTGCGGGTGGCCTCGGTGCCGACGGAGAAGTCGCCGGTGACGATGGTGGTGTAGGGCATGTCGGAGGCGACGATGACCTCGGCCACTTTCAGGGGCGCCTCGGTGACCTCGCGGTTGATGCGGCGGATGTCGTTGTAGGTGGGGTCGTTCTCGACGAGGGTGCGCAACGGGCCGATGGCGGGGTACACCGAGCTGAACCCTTGCAGGGTGCGTGTGAGCAAGGCGTCGTTGTGCAGGTCGCGAATGGTTTCGCCGAACGCCGGCCGCGACATGTAGTCGTCGATGAGGCCATCGAGGGCATTGGCGTCGGCGGCGACGGCGTCGAGTTCTTCTTGGGTGGGCCAGGTGCCGGTGAGGGCGCGGGCCACACGACGCAGATGCATCTCGGGCGACAAGAACACGGGGTCGGCGGCGGCGACTTCACCGCAGTCGACAGAGGCGCCTTGCGAAATCCACGCCGACACCAAGTCAAGCGCGTCGCCGTCCAGCATTGACCCAGGCGGCATGTCGCCGCCTTCGTCGACGCCTTGGAGGTGGGCGACCTTTGTCCACAAGAAGCTGCCGTCGAGGTCGCCCGGTGCCACCAGCACGGCGCCGTCGACGATGGCGCTGGGTTGGTTCACCAATAGCGTCTTGGCGGCGTCTTCGCGCAGGTCAAACTGGTAGCTGCCGTCGTGACACGAGATGCAGCGGGGCTCAAACACCTGTTCGACGACGTCACAAACGTGAACCTCGCCCAGGACGCCACCGTCCGCCGGAGTGCCGGCGTCGTCGTCGACGCCACCGTCGGGGGCGCCCGCGTCGGCAGGGGGCACATCCGGCTCGCCCGCGTCGGCAGGGGGCACATCCGGCTCGCCCGCGTCGGCAGGAGGCACATCCGGCTCGCCCGCGTCGGCAGGAGGCACATCCGGCTCGCCCGCGTCGGCAGGAGGCACATCCGGCTCGCCCGCGTCGGCAGGGGGCACATCCGGCTCGCCTCCGTCGGCGGTCGGCTGTGGGTCGGGTTCGGGGGCGACGGCCGGCTCACCGGGTTCGGGCTCAGGCGGGTCTGACGGGCAAGCAGCGCTGAGCGCGACGCAGACGACGGCGGCCAGCAGCACAAACGGCTGTGTAAGGGCACGGGGCATGTGGAGGTCCTCCCTGGGGCCACGCAGATGGCCTCCTGTTCGACACCACACCCCTGTGGAGCCGAAAATGGGCGGAGGGATCTGCGCAAACGCCGTCCCACAGCGTCTCTGCGCCCCCCTGCAGCTGTCCAACATCTGCCATGATGTGTCCTGAGGCGCGGCAGCGGCGGAATCTGCGGACTTTGCAGACCTTGCCGGGCTGCACTGCCGCATTTCTGGCATTTTGGACGTTGAGGGCTACGATTCGTGCGTTCACGTCTCTGCGCCTGCCGCGGTCACAGACGTCGTCATTGAGGTGGTCATGGGTGAGTTTGCTGTGAATCGGTCGTCGTCGGCCCTGCGTCTGTGGAGCGCCTGCGCTGTGCTGCTGTTGGTGTCGTCGGCGTGCTTTTACGAATACGGCGACAACAAAGTGCGCGGGCCTCTTTTGCCGGGGCAGGGGCAAACGCCCTGCGACATGAACGACGACGAGAACACCTGTGGCGACCTGCGGTGCCATCGGCTGTATGCCGATCAGTTTCCCAACGCTGGCGTTTGTGGTGCGCCATGTGGGCCGCAATCGCAATGCAACGACTACGACAACGAATACGGCGATTTTTCGAACCACCAATGCGTCGCCGGCCGCTGCGTGGGCCCTGAAAACCCAGGCCACAGCGACTACGCCGAAGAGCCGGATGTTCCCGACGCTGGCCCCGACGACGACGCCGGCGTGCGCCCGGTCGAGATTCTGACCTTCGAAGCCGACGCCACGCTGGTGGCATCAGGCACCGTCGTCACCTTCACGGTCGCCACGGTGAATGCGGAATCCTGCAGCCTCGAAGGCGAAGACGGCGAGGTCACCCGCAACGGCACTTTCGAAAAGACCGTCGTCGACGACACCACCTACACCTTGAAGTGCCTGGGAGAGGGCGACGACAACTCCGACGAACAGCAGGTCACCGTCAACGTCGGCGACACCGTTCGCGTCGTCTCGCTCGACGTCGACAAGCCCGTGGTCACCGCGGGCGACGAAGTGAGCGTCTCGTTCTTGGTGATCAACGCCGACAGCTGCACGCTCAGCGACGGCACCGACAGCGAGACGGTGGCGCCCGACGCCAGCCCCGTGGCGTGGACCATCCAAGACGACACCACCCTCACGTTGACGTGCGAGGGGCTCGGCGACGACGACTCTGAGACCGTCGACGTCGTCGTGGCCCTCCTCAACAGCTGGTCGCTCGACGTGCAGGCCAAACCTGCTGACCAAACGTTTGTGGCGTCATGGCTCGCGCCCCACACGACGTCGTGCGAGGTGACCGCGGCCGGCTCCGTCGTCGCCAGTGGAGACACAGCCGTCGATGGCACCGGCACCGCCGACATCGACCTCGACGCAGGCACCCACGTGTTGAACTTGCGCTGCAGCTTCGATGACACCACCGACGTCATCGAGGCCCAGCAGTCGTATACGGCCTACGCGATGTCCATCGACCAGTTTGCGCTCGTCGAAGCGCCACCTGTGGTGCCCAACAGCACCGCCCACTTCATCTGGGAGACCACCGCCGTCGACAACTGCAGCTTGTTTGTGCCGGGCGACGCCACACCGGTGCGCAGCAACTTGGCGACGTCGTGCACCGACAACTCCTGTGGCGAGGTCACACTGCAGGCGACGTCGGGCAACCACCAACTGGTGTGCGAGAAAACCGCGGGAGGCAACACCGCCGAAGTCATCGCCAACGTCAACGTCGACTTGGTGGTGCAAATCGAAACCTACGACCTCAGCGTAGGGAGCGACGACGTGACGCTGACCTACAACGCACTCGCAGCCACCAGCTGCTCGCTGTCGGGCGTCTCGATGAGTGCGCCCGCGTCGGGCACCGAGTTGGTCATGAACCCGGGCACCATGGGCGCCATCGACTACACCTTGTTGTGCACGGGGTCGGGCGACGGCAACACCGACACCGGCACCCTCACCGTGTGGTGGGGCGACTACCTCGACGCCAACACCAGCACCGCCGTCGACGCCATCGTCGGCAACTTGACGTTGTCGAACGCCAGCACGGTGCTCGACGCTGACATCGCCAACATCTTGGAGGTGTCGGGCAACTACAGCGTCATCGGCCTCAACGTGCTCGGCTTTCAGGGCGAAGTGCGCACGCGGTACGTCGGCGGCAGCGTCAACTTCTCCAGCAACCCCAACCTGTATTGCGCAGAGTGTCTTGAGTTTTGCGGCGCGGTGCAGGGCTCCCTCACCTGCGACGCCACCAACGGGAGCATGGCGACGGGCTGTCCGGTGACCTACCCAGACGATTGCCCGTAGCCGACGGTGCGACCGGGCTCACAAGCGTGCGGGTCACAGCGGTGGACGCTACGTCGTAGTGCACACAGACCCCACGCTGGAGCCCCCATGACCTTTCCCAAAGCCCTTTCGTTCGTTTGGCTGGCGCTCGCGATGTCTGTGGGCTGCACCGCGTCTGCCCCCCAGACGAGTGTGAGCCCCAGCGATGTTCCCTCGACGCCGTCGACGTCGACACCGAGCACCGGCGCCGAAGCAACGGTGCGCCCGACGAACAGCAAATGGGACCTCTCGGCCGATGAGTGGAAGGCACGGTTGTCACCGCAGGCGTTCTACGTGTTGCGCGAACAAGGCACCGAGCGTGCCTTCACCGGTGCCTACTGGGACGAAAAACGCGACGGCACCTACCGGTGTGCGGGATGCGGCCAAGAGCTGTTCGCGTCGTCGACCAAGTTCAAGTCGGGCACCGGCTGGCCTTCGTTCTGGCAACCGCTGCGCGAAGGCGCCGTCGACGTTCGCGTCGACCGCTCACACGGCATGGTGCGCCGTGAGGTGGTGTGCTCGCGATGCGGGGGCCACCTCGGCCATGTCTTTGGCGATGGGCCCCAGCCCACGGGCGAGCGCTACTGCATCAACTCCGTGTCGCTCGACTTCGCGCCGACGTCGACGAAATAGGGCATCGCCCACGCCGTCTCATGACGACGACGTGGTGCGCAGGCGCGCGACGAGGTGCGGCTGCAATGCATACCCGTCGTCTCGCTTGTCGATGACGCCTCGCAATCCGCTGCGACGCAACGTCGACAACGCGACGTGCAGACGGTTGCGTCCAGACGCATTCAACACGGCCGGCGGCGGCCAAGCTGCGGCGAACAGGGCGTCGTAGGTGACGGTTTGCCCCGGACACGCCAAATGCGCCTTCACCAACGTGGCCAACAGCACGCCCGCTGCCTTCGACGTCAACGTCACCTCGACGCCATCTGGCAGCTGGGCGTGGCACCCATCTTCTGAGACGTCGATGGCGTCTTCACGTCGATGCCACAGATGCAACAGCCGGTCGGCTGCCCGCGCTTCGTCTGAGCCTGCGGCGCGGGTCGGCGCGCGCATGGGAGACGCCACCAACAGGCGATGACGCTCAAGCGCGTCGTCGTACACCTCGGCCGACGCAAAGCCGCGGCGCTGCCGATCAACGTCGTCAAAGAGCGCTGTGGCACCGTCGAAGTCGCCCTGCAAACCGACAGCAGCGGCACACAACGACTGCACAAACAGTGCTTGGCGGCCGTCGCCGACGACGAGGAGGTCGGCGCGCGCTTGCCGCAACAGACGTTCGGCGTCACGCAAACGACGTTGTTCGAGGTGGAGTGCGCCGAGGTCGCCGAGCGCGACGGCGGCAAAGCGAAGGTCGCCCGCCGTCTGCAGCCCGTCGGCAGCGTCGAGAAGCAGGGCTTCTGCTGCGTCGAGGTCGCCCAACTCTTGTGAGACGAGTGCGACGGATTGCTGCACCCGTGCGGCAGCGCCACCGTGTTCGACGACGAGGTAAGCGGCATAGGCGTCGTGGTACAGCTGCAACGCCTCAAACAGCCGATGCTGTTCGACGAGCAAGCCTGCAAGTCGCTCGTCGACGAGGGCGGCGGTGAGTCCGTCTGCGTGGTGGCGGGCTTCGGCGTATGCGGCGAGTGCGTCGTCGGTGTTGCGCCGCCGCCGGGCACACTCGGCCCGGCCGAGGGCGTTGAGGGCCGCGTCGTCTTGGAGGTTGGCAAACCGGCGCTCTGCGTCGTCGAGGTCGTGGGTCCACAACGCCAACCACGCAGCCCCTTGGGCAAGGGAGACGTCAGACGCGCCGGCGACATCTTCGAGTCGTCGTGCCCACTGCAAGGCGTCGACGTACGGGCCTTGTTGCAGCACATAGGGCAAGGCCGCACACCAAGCGCGCAGGGCAACGTCGGGCGACGACGTCAACGTGCTGCGCACCAACGAGAGCAAGGCCCGTTTGTCGTCGGTGGAGGCCTGCAGATGGGACACACCGTCGGGCAAGCCGACCCACGGCGTCGACGGCGCGGTCTGCCGCGCCACGAGAACGTCGAGCCACCGCCGGCGGGTGGCGTCGGCATCCCCGTCGTCGAGGTGGAGGCTCAGAAAGTCACGTACGGGCTGGGGGAGGCGGTAACGCGATGGGCCGCCGCTCGTGCTGCGCAACAACCATGACCGCGTCACCAGCGCTTGCACCTGCACCAGCGTGAGGCCGGTGACGACGGTGATGTCGTCGAGCGACGCCTCGTCGGGCAGCACGACGACCCGCGGCAACTTGCGCTGCGCTTCGGTGTCGAGCAGTTGCCAGCTGGTGGCCAGCGCGTCGTGCAAAGGACCTCCTCGGGCCGACAGTTGCAGCCGTCTCGTGGCGTTGCTGCCAAACGCCAGCAACTCTTCGGAGTGCACCGCCGTCAGCTGCGCGGCCAACACCTCCAACGCGAGGGGCCAACCATCGCCCCAAGCCACAAGGGCGTGGGCCACGTCGTCGTCGAGAGGAGGGCATCCCCACTCTTCGAGACGTTGCCGCAGCAGCGACCGGCTGGCCTCCTCGTCGAGGAGGCCCACCCCGACCACAGCGACACCGGCCAGTTGTACGGGCGCCCGCGACGTGGTGAGCACGCGCCGGGTCGGTTGCTGCTCCAGCCACGCCCGCAGCGCATTCCACCAGTCGTCGTCGTCGTCGGGGACGCCGTCGGCAATCAGCACAGCGTCGGGGACGGCCGGAAACGCCTGCAGGGCATCGTCGCAAGAGGTCCACGCCTGGTGGCTCACCTGCGCGACAAAGACGGGCGTGTCGTCGTCGGCAAATCGGGCGCCCACCACTTGCGCGACTGTGCTCTTGCCCATGCCGGCGGCGCCAGCCAGGCTCACCCAGCGGTGTTGCCGAAGGCGCTGGCAGACGTCGTCGACGACGTCGCCACGTCCCCACACGGGGGCCAAAGGAGCAGACACAGAACGCCACATCGGCATGCTCGCATGGTGCCTGAGCGCTGCCCCCCTGACCAGCCTCTACTCCGCGTCAACGCCGTCTTCGATGGGTTGGATCAACAGGGTGACTTCGAAGCCCTCCTGCGAGGCGATGTCTTCGAGGAGTTCGGCGCGGTAGCGGAGGCCGTCTTTTGCTTGCAGCAGCAGCACAGCGCCTTGCGCTTGGTTGTAGGTGGGTTCGCTGACGTTGGGCGAGCCGATGGCATACGACGTCGCGGTGCTGCATTCGTCATCGGTGTAGAGGCCAAGGGGGGCCTCGCCTTCGACACCGCACACGCCGTGGTGCAGCCTGAACGAGCACCGTCCGCGCGCCAGGTACACATCGGTGAAGTGGGTCTTGGCGTACGGGTCGACGTCGACGACTTCACCGGTGGCGAGAAACAGGCCTTGGTTTTCGTGCAACACCACCACGCGTTCGTCGGCGTCGTCGCTCGGGGAGAACAGGTGCGACAGCGTCGCTTCGTTGGCACGACGAGGGGCGTCGGGCGCAGACGTCGTGTCGACGCACGCCGTCACACACAACGACAAAACAGCAGCAGCAGCAATTGAGAACCGGGCCATGGGGCACCTCCTTGTTGAGAAGAAGCACACCAAAGGCCCGGCCTCGCCGCGAGTGAATTGGCTGCGGCCCCCAATGAATTCTCCCGCCGTCGACGTGAACGGCGGTGAATCTGCTTTGCTCTACGGGAGCAGCAGGGGATCGCCCGATTCGCCGGCGAGCGGGAAGATGGGCCGAATGTCGACGGGCACGTGCTGCACTTTGTCGAGCGCTGCCTGCATGGGGGCGCTCATGACGCCGTACTTCGCCAAGAATGCATCCACCGCCGCCTTGTCGCCGTTGTGCTGCAGAGTGAGCAAATCGGTGAGCAGCTTCTTGTTGCTGGCTTCGAGCTTGACGAGGTCGACGGTGAAACGGCCGGTGCTCTCGTCGACGACGGCGGCGCCGTCTTCGAGCGCGCGGTTGATCTGCACGGCGGCTCCCTTGCCGTGGGCTTCGGCGACGCCAAAGCGAACGCTGCGAAAGAGGCCGGCAAAATAGCTGAGCAACAACTTGTTGCGGTACGTGGCGGGGAAGTCGCCGCGGTCGATCAAGTACAAAATGTTGTAGGCGCCCATGACGTCGGCCTTGCACTCCTCGACAGCGGAGTAGCTGCCACCCAAGGCGACCCGCACCTCCACCTTGCCTTCATTCTTCACGAACGCTGGGCCCAAGCTGTGGCTGAGCTCGTGAAACAGCACTTCATCGAAGAACGCGTTGGCATCGAGCAGCGGGAGCTGTTTCTCGTCGAGAATGACTTCGGCGATGGGCCGCATGATGGTCTCGAACTTCTGCTGGATGGCGTTGCGCAGCATGACCTTTTTGGCCCCCTTCTCTTTGCGCACGCGCTCGTCGTTGGGCAAGTTGAAGGCGATGGTTTGCACGCTCTTGCGCGCCTCACCCGACGTGAACACCAGGTCGACGACGCGGATGGGGCTCTCTCCACCCCGCACCGTCTTCCAGGCATCCGGGATGGGCAGGTTCTTCTCCATGTCGGGCAGCCAGCTTTTGTAGCGGGCCAACGCCTTCGACGCTTTCTCGTCGGAGATGGTCACGAATGCTTCGAACGATGCTTTCAGCCCCATGAGTTCGTCTTCGTAGACCTCGTAGGGCCCGATGGTGACTTCGACGTCCGAGTTGAGGTCCATCCAGTCTTTGTCGCTTTGAAAATAGTCGTCGTCGAGAAAGGCCTGGGCGCGGCTGTTCAAGAACGTCTTCAGACTCTCGTTCTGGGTGAGCGACGCCGCCTCACGCATCTTGGCCGCGGCTTTTTCGAGGTGCGGCTTGAAGAACACCGAGTAGGGGATGGCCTTCAGTTTGTCGCCGTCGCGCACCACCATCGTCGTCAACGACGTCAGCGCTTCTTTCTCGTCGGGGTGGGCGTCGAGGTAGGCGCGAAACTCGTCTTCGGTGAGGTCTTCTGGGTAAAAGCCCGCACCTTTGGGGTGCTTTTGCTTGGTGACGACGGGCGCGCGGTGGTCTTGGCGGTCCCACGGGCCGCGCATGAGCTTGAGGTAACGACGGGTGTCGCCGCTGGCGGAGGCCATCATGGCTTCATTGCCGGCCCATGCTTGTCGGTCGAAGATGGGGTCGAGAGCCCGCGCAGCGTCGATGATCGCGGCCAAGGCTTGCTTCTCGCTGTCGGGCAACGCGCCGATGTCGGCCGACAACTCGGGCGTTGCATAGCGTGAGATGCGCGCGGCGAGGTCGGACGGTGCCGTTGTCGTCGACGAGGAGGCCTCTTCGGCTGGCGCCGCCGCAGGCTCAGGAGGGGGCGGGTCGGTGGGCTTGTCGTCGCTGTGGGCGCAGCCGACCACAGCAGATGCACCGAAGGCCAGGGCCAAGGCCACAAAACGAGCTCGAGGAAACAAACGCATAAAGGCTCCCAGTCAAAAGACAGGGAGCCTTTACCACGAACCATCACGTCGACGACACCAGCCGACCGACGGCCCCAACATGTGCGGTGCGCAGCACATGGCTGCTGCGCAAGCCACTGTGACCCCACCGTCCGCGGCAGCGGCGGAGGAGACGATGGGCCCCAGACCGAGCGTCAGCCGGCCATCTGCTCGTCGGGGAAGAGGTCGTTCTTGTTGCGCATCAGCCAGTCGGCTTTTTCGCCGATGTGGGCTTCGAATCCTTCGAAGAAGCGCACCACGCCGTCGACAAACGCCTCGCCCATGCCCTGGTTGCAGAGGTCGTCGAGCATGGCGATGAGGCTGGCCTGCTCGACCTCAAGACGCTCGGTGTCGTCTTTGACGTCTTCAAGCACCTGGTTGGCGCGGGCAAAGAGTTCTTCGCGTTCGTGCTGCAGGTGCACCCAAAAGGCGTCGCGGAGCAAGCAGAGTTTGTCGAGGAGAACTTGCTGCCGCTCGCCGGTGCGTTTGTCTTGCACGTCTTTGAGGGCGGCACTGGCGTCAGATGCGAGGTGCATCAGCTCGGTGTGTTCGAGGACGAGTTTGCGCAACATCTGGCCCATGGCGGTCTCCGGGTTGGGGTGAGGGGCACACCCATGACCTAGCAAGGGGCGTTCCAGCTCCAGGCGGCGCAAGTGGCTGACTTTTGGATTTCATCTGTGTGTTTTCACACAGGTCTCGTCGTCACCTGGGCGCAATCTCACCTGGCTCTGGTGCCAACTGTTGGCGCAGGGTCGCCATCGAGAACCAACCTGGGGGCGCCTCGGTCACTTCGACGTACACGTTGCTGAAGGCCGCGCCGTCGGTGCCGGACTGAGAGAGTTGGTGGGCCCGTCCTGGCACCAGCCACCACACCCGCTGGTCTGCGCCGACGCTGGCGTTCTCAAAGGTCTCTTCGCCGTCTTTGGGGGCCGACGTTTGCATCAGGAGCACACCTTCATCGTCTTCGAGCCTGGCGATGCCATGGAGCCGCAGACGCGCGAAGCGTTTGTTGCGGCGGAAGAGCTGACCTTCACGAGGGCGCACCAGCACTGCCGTGAAGCAGGTGCGCCGGGCAAATTCGCCGCTGGTGAAAAACGTCTCCAACGCCTTCTTCTCGTCGTCGGTGGCATCACACACTGCGCGGGCATCGACGACGTCAACACCGTCGAAGGCGTGGGGCACGTTCTGGTGTTCAACCTTCCCGTCGACGTGGGCGAGCAGTTGCGCGGGCTTGAGAGACATGGGCGCCAACGGGGTGGGGCGCACAAACGGCGTCGACGTCTTGCCGTACAGCGCAACCACCGGGGCGGCTTTGCTGTCGTCGGGCGCGATGAACAACTGCAAGAGGCGTTGCCCGGCATCTGCAGACGCGGAGACAAACCACCGGCCGCCTTCTTTGGCGACCAACGCGGGGGCCCATTGGGCTTCATGCCCATCGTCGTCGAAGAACCGCCCAACAGCAGGAGCGATGCGGTCGGCAGACACTCGGGTGTATTTCTTGTGGGCCCTGCTGACGACGAGGAGCAGGCACCGCTTGCGGAAGGCCGTGCGGTCGCGCACGTGAAACTTGGCGCCGTCACGCGCCGCTTCAGAGGCACTGCAGATGTGGTGCACAGATTCGATGGTGAGCGCGTCGGACGCCACGACAGGGGACTGCATGGCCTTGACGTCGACAAACGCGACTTTGCGCGCCTGCTGGGCGCGCTGCGCCCACAGTTCTTTGGCTTCGTGACGTCGGGCAAAGGCGCTCTGCACTTCAGGATCCGCCCATGTGACGAAGCCTGCTGCTTGTTCGACCGCCGACGACAACGCTTCTTCGCGCTGCTTGGGGAAGCCGAAGGACGGCAGCTTGAGCGGCGCCGTGCGCGCCCCGTCGACGAGGTCGGCGGCGCGTTGCTTCATGGTGGCCAGCGCTCGGGCTGCGCGCTTGCGCAAGTCGTCATCGTTGACGACGCGGCAGGCGGCTTTGAAACTCTTGGTGGTGAACTGGAGCGGCTGCTCGGCAGCAACGGATTGCACTTGGGCGCCAAGGTAGTTGTGGTCGCTGCCGGCGCGGACGCCGAGGGTGAGCTTGATGAAGTCGCCTTCGTCGAGGTCGATGGGCGGAGACACCACCGTGATGCGACGCTGGCCCTCAAAGCCACGGAGGGTGGCTCCGCGGGAGGTCAGCCGCCCCCAAGACAAACGCACACCAAGATCGGGCTTGCCCCACTGCAGGTAGCGGTAGGCGCGGTCGAGGGTGATGTCACACATCAGTCGACGTTGGCGCAGGGGCAGCGGGAGCGGCCCGTCGAGCGATTGAAACCAACGCCGCATGCGTTTGGGGGAGAGGTCAGGCTGCACGTAGGGGTCTTGTCCGACCAAAGGGGCGTGGTCGACGGCGACCTCTCGATAGATGGGGGGGAGGTCGAGTGTGGCGGCCGCATCGGCTGCCGGCTCGGAGGGCCGTGACGACGTCAGCGACACGGCTGCGGACGCAAGCCGCACGTCCGACACGGGGCACGCGTCGTCTGCGCGGTCTGCGCCGAGGACGGCGTCGGCGATGAACTGCGCACGGTCAGCGTCTTTCGACAGGAGCACCACGGCGCGGCACCGGTCGCCGTCGCAGGTGGGCGTCGTCGTGGCCCGCCATGCGTCGAGGTGTTGCTGTCGACGTTGCAGGCGCGCGGTGTGGGCGGCCATTGCTTCTTTGTGTTGTCGTTCGCGGGCGTCGACCACAGCGAGCCATTCGTCTTTGGGCAAGACAGCATCGTGAAACCAGGTCGACTCTGGAGGTTGATGGGGGTCTTTTTCAGGCATCGACGACGACGACGATGATGATGACGTGTGGCCCGGTGGCAGTACGGCACGTCCGCTCAACAGCTCTCGCGCCACCCGAATCGGCAGCACGATGCCGACTTCGACACCCGCTTTGATGCCGGCGGCGATGCCTTCAGCGACGGCGCCGATGGCCTTGCCGGGCAGCTCGAGGAGACTGGTGAGAAGTCCTCCAAAGCCGCTGCGGCGTCCTCCTCCTCGACGAGGTTTGGGTTTGGGCGGTGGGGCGGGCGGCTCAGGGTCGACGGTGGGGCCCAACGGCGCCGTCGGCGGGGCCGGCTCCAGCAGTTGAGGCAGGAGGGCCTGCACCGCGTCGGGGGCCATTCGCCACGGACTGTCGTCGTTGTCGCGGACGTCGAGCGCCACCCCCGGGACGGTGGGGCCCCAGCTGAGTTCGGCGAGGAGGGCGCTTTGCCGGTGGGCTGCGAAGGGCTCTCCCAAGAGCGTCACCACCTCGTCGTCGTGCAGCGGCCGAAGGTCGACATCGACAGCGCGGGACACCTCGGCCCGCACGGCGTCGACGGCGTCGAGGTCATACTCCGAAAACATCGTCTCGCCGTGGGCCACGCGGCAGGCGCCGTGCAGGTCGCGCTCCCGCAGCAACTGCTGCGTGGTGGCGCACCCGGTGCCGGTGGTCACGACGACGACAGTGGCAACGCACCACAGCAGACGACGCTGCAACAAAGAAGGAGCTGGCGTCATGGCGTCGTCGCTGCAAACGGAAGGTGTCGGCGTGTGAGGCGAATGAAGAACCCTTGGCAAGCATCCATGACGAACAGTTCGCTCTGGGCGTCGGGCGACATCTGCACAGACTCAATGCACTTGGTGACCGACTCGGGAAAGCGAGTGGCGCCTCCTCCGCCGTAGATGGTGTCGACGTAGTCGGCGCCTGTGGCCACACCGTCGTCGCCGGCAGAAACCACGCGCACTGCGGTGCGCGATGTGACGAAGAGATTGCCTGAGTCGTCGACGGTGAGACCGACCGGCGTGTCGACGGGAAACGACGACGCGCCCAAGCCAACCCCCGACGAGGCTGGGGCGGAGTCGCCGAGAACGGCCTCGATGGTGGGGGCGTCGGCGACGGGGTTGGGCACCCGACGGACGCGATGGTTGGCGGTGTCGGAGACGTACAGGCTGCCATCAGGGCCGAGGGCCAGCCCGCGTGGGTCGTTGAGTTGCGCCAATGCGGCCGGGCCGTCGTCGCCGAAGTGGCCGCGGCGTCCAGGACGCCCAGCGAGGGTGTGCACCGCCTGGTCGCTGGTGTCGTCGAGAAGAACGCGTCGGACGGTGTGATTGCCGCGCTCGGAGACGTAGAGGATGTTGTTGTCTTCGTCGAGCGCCAAGCCGTAGGGGCGGTTGAGCAGTGCCGTGGTGCGGCTGCCGTCGTCGTCACCGGGGGCGTCGACGGTGCCGACGAGAACGTCCATGAATGTTTCGGCGATGCGAAAGTCGTAGGTGCCATCGAGCTCCTTGAAGTAGATGCGTCGGATGACGTGTCGCCCCGCCTCGGCAACGTACGCTTCTCGTCGCGCTTGGTGCACCACCACGTCGGCAGGGTCTTCGAGGAGGCGGGCGTATTGGGCTTTGAGGTCGGCGACTTCGCCGTCTTCGAATCCCTTTTGAAATCCGGCCACCGTCTCGACCATTTCTTCGCCGAAGTTGAAGGTGCGGACGGTGCCGAGGGTGCTGTCGACAAAAAGCCAGGCCCCCAAGCCGTTGGCCACGGCGGCAAACCCTGTCGGCGCACGCATGGTTGCGCGATCAAAGGAGCCGTCGAACTGGGGTTCTTTGGCGCCCAGTCGGGTGCGGATTTCGCCCACAAACGGCGCCGAAAAGGTGTCGCCCATGACGAGGTCGACTTCGCGAATGCGGTCGGGCCCTTCGGCGATGAGCACCAGCGGAGGGCAGTCGCCTTCGCAGGATGGGTCTACAAAAGGCACGGCGGCAATGGGGTATTCGAGGGTGGCTTCGGTGGCAGCCTCATCGTCACCGGCGTAGCCGACGTCGCGGTTGCCGGCGACGGCGACGACGACGCCGGGGGGCACGTCCTCGAGTGCGCTGCCTGCAGCGAAGGTGCCGTAGAACATCACGCGTACTTTTTGATTGTTGCGGTCGGCAAAGAAGATGACGTCACCGACGGCGCCGTCCTCGAGGAGGTTCAGGGGCAAAGCCGTCAACGCATGTGGGGCGTTGAGCAATACTTGATTGCCGAGGCCAGAGACGTGGGTCAGCCCGTCGACGTCACCAGGGCTCCCTGTGATGCCGGCGGCGGTGGAGGCCTGCTGCGTGTCGGGATCGTATTCGACGAGACGGTGGTTCTTGGTGTCGGCGATGAGCAGGTGGCCATTGCTGAGCACGGTGATGCCGGAGGGGGCGTTGAGCTGAAACGATGTGCCGGGGCCTGCGTCGCCGTTTTCGCCGGCGACACCGGTGCCCACGATGGTGGTGATGCGGTGGTCGCCAAGTTGTTTGTACGTGATGTTGCCGTTGCTGTAGCGGTCTTCGCCCTCGAGCTCGATGCGGCGAATGGCATGGTTGTAGGTGTCGGCGACGTAGACGTACCGGGGGAACTGTGCGCTGCGCAGGTTGGGGTCGATGGCGATGGGGTCGTTGGAGGTGCGCAGTGGCAATCGTTCGTGGCTCATGGCGCTCGCCGATGGCCGGTTCAACGCAGCGCTCGTGGCGGGGCCGTTGTCGCCGTAAGCGTCGCGGTCGCCAGTGCCTGCGAAGTGCGCGAAGGATGCGTTCGACACCCGAATGAACAGCCGGCCGGTGCGCTCGTCGGTGAGGACGATCACCGCAGTGTCCAGCTCGTCGTTGAGCGACTGTCCGGCGTGCGGTGCCAGGGGGTCGTCGGGCACCACGAGTTGAACGGCGACCCCTCCTGGGGCGAGGCGCAACATCAGCGGAAACAACACGGCAGGGTCGAAGAGGTCGGCGCCAATGGTGTCATCCGACCCGACGACGGTGTCGATGACGAAGGCATCATCCGCTTGGCGGCGCAACCGGCGGATGCGACCCGACTTCTCGTCCGAGAACAGCACGGAGCCGTCGAGGTCGATGGCGATGCCGGTGGGGTCGCCACAGGCAGCAGACAAAGCTGGGATGCCGTCTCCGTTGAAGTTGGCTTCGAGGTCGGGGTCGCAGGCGATGCTGCGCACAAGACCGTTGACCAGGTCGACCTCACGCACGCGACCGCCTTTTGTGGTGAGGTACATGCGGGTGCCGTCGTCGGTGACGGCGATTTCGGATGGGTTCCCCAATGGCGAAGTGGTCGCCGGCTCCCATTCTGTCGACCGCCCTGACCCTTGCTCGTCGATGCTGCCCGCCACCGTCGTCACTGTGCCGTCGAGGCCGACCCGCCGCACGGTGTGGGCGGTGTCGTCGGAGATGTACAAACGGCCAGCAGCGTCGAGGACGACGTCGTTGACGTTGCAGAACCGCGCAGCCCTGGCGGGCCCGCCGTCTCCGGTTTGGCAGGGGATGGGTTCGTCATTGCCTGCAAAGGTGGTGATGAATCCTGTGGTCGCATCCACGCGGCGCACGAGGTCATTGCTGCGGTCGGCGATGAAGAGGTTGCCGAGGCCGTCGACGACAATGCCCAGTGGGCTGTTGAGTTGGGCTTGGATGGCCGGGCCGTTGTCGCCGCTGTATCCGGCAATGCCCACGCCGACGTAGGTGGTGATCAGCCCAGAGGTGCCATCCACCCGCCGGACGCGGTGGTCTTCAAGGTCGCTGAGGTAGATGTTGCCCTGTCCGTCGATGGCGATGTCGACGATGCTGCCGATGCCCGCGCGGGTGGCAGGCCCGGTGTCGCCGTGAAAGGTGGGAGAGCCGTCGCCCGCGACGAGGGTCACCCGTTGGGATTCTCGGTCGAGACGTCGCACCACACCTGTGGTGATTTCAGACCACAGCAGGTTTCCGTCGCGATCGCGGGCGAGGGCGTTGGGTGCGGCAACTGCCGTCTGCGCCGGCACGCCGCCCCCCTCACCGAGGCCAAACACAATCTCAGGCACCCACTCGGTGCGACGGCACAGGTCGCATCCGTCGCTCCGGTTGAGGTTGCCATCGTCACAGGCTTCGGCGGCAGGATTCACTTTGCCGTCGCCACACACGTTCAGCTTGCAGTCGCTTTTGCAGGCGTCGAAGTCGGAGTCGTCAGGGCCGTCGTCGCATTCTTCAACGCGCTGTCCGTCGACCATGGTGACCTCATCGACGACGCCATCGCCACAGACATTGCGTTTTCCGGTGTTGGTGCAGGCGTCGTTGTCGATGTCATTGCCGTCGTCGCACTCCTCCAGCAACGACGGGTCGGTGATGCCATCACCGTGGGCAGGCAGGGTGCAACGCAGTCGACAAACGCCCGGGGCATCTGCGTTGTCGACGCCGTTGTCGCACTCCTCTTCGCGACCCAGGTCGATGAACCCATCGCCACAGACCGAGGTCACGCAAGTGCCGCTGATGCAAATGCCGTCTTCGACCTCGGCGCAGCCGTTGCCATCGGGGACATCGTAGTGGCGCTCGCTGGTGTTGCCGGCTTCGTCTTCGATGCACACGTCACGGGTGCATTCGTTGCCGTCGTCAAACTGCTCGGGGACGCCGTCGATGCAGCGTCCGTCTTGGCACTGCTCTTGGCCGTTGCACACCAAGCCGTCGTCGCAATCGGCGTCGACGCCACAAGGGCGACCTTCGGTGCATCCTTTGACGAAGTCGCAGTACTGCTCGACGACAATGTCGTCGATGACTTCAGCGGGGCACAGGCCATGATCGACCACCGGCAGGCACTCCTGGGTGGCTTCAAGGCAGCCATTGTCGAGGACACAGGGGTGGGAGCCGCGCGGGCAGGGGTCTTCTCCCACCTGACAGATGTTGTCGATGCAGCGCTCCTGTCCGTTGCACCACAGCCCGTCGTTGCAGTCGGTGTCGTCGACGCAGGCGGGCAGCAGCACCAGGTCGGCTGTCTCGTTGCGGGTGCGGTGGAGGCGAACAGAGGCGGTGCCACTGGCGAGCACGGCGCCCGTGTCGTCGACGAGGGCGGCGAACACACGCTTCAGTTCTTCGTCTGCGCCGGTGACGGCGACGTCGGCGGGAAATTCGAGGCCGTCGGGGAGGTCGAGGGTGGACGCGCTGTCGGCGTCGGCCCCAACGCGCACCTCGGTCGCGCCGTCGGCGACGTCAAAGGGGTCATGCAACACAATCACGGCCGACGGTGGCCGGCACCCCGACAACACGGAGCTCAACGCGAAGCAGCACAGCAACACTCTGCGGGCAAACACAGACGACATGGGTTGGACCCCCCGGCACCAAGCCCACCCTGGTGCCAGCAGGAGTGTACCGAAAATGCGACGCCCAAGACGCGCGCTTTCAAGTCGACACAGGTGGCAAACAGCGTCGACAGCGACGGCCTTCAAAAACAACAAAAACGGCCCCCCTCCCCGATGGAGGGGGGCCGTCGGCTAGGCCGGAACCACTTCGGTGACGACGCCTGCACCGATGGTGCGGCCGCCTTCACGCACGGCGAAGCGCATGCCGTTCTGCATGCCGACCGGGTGGCGCAACTCGAAGCCGACCTCCACGCGCTCGCCGGGGGCGACTTGGTGCGTGTCGTTGTCGACGTCGACGATGCGGCCGGTGACGTCACACGTGCCGAAGAAGAATTGCGGCTGGTAGCCTTCTCCAAACGGACGCTTGCGTCCGCCCTCGTCGGTGGCGAGGGCAAAAAACTCGGCACGCGCTTTCACCTGAGGCGTCACCGACCCAGGCGCCACAGCCGTGTAGCCACGTTGCACGTCGTCGCGGCCGACACCGCGCAACAACAGCCCGACGTTCATGCCGGCTTCGGCCACGTCGACGTCCTTGTGAAACGCCTGCGTTCCGGTGACCACCGCTTCGACGGGAGCGCCGACGCCCAGCAGCTCAATGACGTCGCCCTTGCGCACCTGGCCACGACCGACACGACCCGTGACGACGGTGCCACGCCCGGTGATGGTGTGGACGTCTTCGATGGGCAGCATGAAGGGACCTTCAACGTCGCGCTCGGGCGTTTGCACCTGCTGGTCGAGGGCGTCGACGAGGTCGACGATGCACTGGGTGCGGTCGTCGAGCTTGCCTTCTTTGGCGGCCTCCAGCGCGAGCAGGGCGGATCCCTTGACGACGGTGACGTCGGTGAAGCCGTGCTTGTCGAGCAGCTCCACAGCTTCGAGCTCGACGAGCTCGAGCAGCTCCGGGTCGGCGACGTCGCACTTGTTCACGAACACCACGACGTCGCGCACGCCCACCTGTTGGGCGAGCAGCACGTGCTCACGCGTCTGCGCTTGCGGCCCCTGAGAGCCGTCGACGAGCAGGATGGCGCCGTCCATTTGGGCGGCCCCGCAGATCATGTTCTTCACGTAGTCGGCGTGGCCGGGGCAGTCGATGTGCGCGTATTGGCGCGCATCCGACGCGTAGGTCACGTGCGCCGTGTTGATGGTGATGCCACGGGCGCGCTCTTCGGGCGCTTTGTCGATGTCTTCGTAGGCGACCACGTCGCCACCGGTGCGGAGGTTCTGCACCGCCGTGATGGCTGCGGTGAGCGTGGTTTTGCCGTGGTCGACGTGACCGATGGTGCCGACGTTGACGTGAATGGGTCGCATGGTGGGCCTTCCTTTCGCGTGTCTGCAGACGCAGAGCACAAAAAAACGCTCCTTCTCCGAAGGTCGGGAGAAGGAGCGTTGGTGTTGGAATGACTTCGCTTCGCTACTTCTCGTGCAAACAGGACGACGACGACGACGAGGTCGACGACGAGGTCAGGTCCAAGAACGAGGTGAAGCGGGTCATGCGGCGTCAGACGCTGGGGACAGTGAAAGATTCACCGCCGTCGAGCGGATCCCTTTTGTCGGTGGCGGCCTTGGGTCGGGCTCTTGCGGGACGGCTTCGGCTTTGCGCCGCGTGAGCGTGGCGCCCGCGTCGCTGCCGCTGTCGATGGGGTCGACGCATCCTCGTCGTCGACGTGCCCGTCAGAATGGGACGACGCCGGCTCTGCCAACACCACCCGCGCCGAGCGCTGAAACGTCAGATACGCCCATGCCCAATCAAACAGCACCGCCAGCCGGTTGCGAAAGCCCACGAGGTACATGAGGTGAATGAACAGCCAGCCCGCCCAGGCGATGACGCCGGACAGCTTGAGTTCACGTCCACCTGGGAGAGGCAACGCACCCACCGCTCGACGACGACCGATGGTGGCGAGGCTGCCCTTGTTCAAGTAGCGAAACGGCTTCAGCTCCTCTTGCCGCCAAAGACGGCGGAGGTTGGCGGCCACGTGACGTCCCTGCTGGATGGCTGCTGGCGCCAACGCCGGGACGGCGACGCCGTCGGTCTCGAGATAGGCGAGGTCGCCCGCGATGAACACATCGTCGTGCTGCGGCAGCTGCAGCGTGGGCCGCACCGGAACGCGTTTGCTGCGGTGCAGGGCTTCTTGCTCGACGACCATGCCGCCGACGGCGGAGCCCTCAACCCCTGCGCCCCACACCACCGTCTTCGCCGGGATGAAGGAGCCGTTGACGACGACGCCATTGGCGTCCACGTGTTCGACGGCGCCTCCGGTGTGCACGTCGACACCGAGGGACTCAAGCTGCTTCCGTCCTTGCTCCGACAGCGATTCTGCGTAGGCGGTGAGCACCCTAGGGCCGGCTTCGACGAGGTGCACCTTGGCGTCTTTGGGGTCAAAGTTGCGAAAGTCGGCGACCAAGGTGCGGGTGGCGATTTCGGCGATGGCACCTGCCATCTCCACCCCCGTCGGTCCGCCTCCGACGACAACAAAGTTCAGCCATGCTTGGCGCAACACCGGATCGGCCTCACGTTCGGCGGCCTCGAAGGCATGCAGAATTCGTCGACGCACATCGAAGGCGTCGGCGAGGGTCTTTAGGCCCGGCGCATGTGCGGCCCACTCGTCGTGGCCAAAGTAGGTGTGCTTGGAGCCGGCGGCCAACAGCAGTTGGTCGTATGCGACCCCACCCGACTCTTTGAGGTGCACGACTTTGTCGTCGAGGTCGACGCCCACCGCCTCGTCGAGCAGCACCGTGACGTTCTCTTGGTGGCGAAAAATCTTGCGCACGGGCGTGGCGATGTCGGGCGCCGCCAAGGCAGCCGTGGCCACCTGGTAGAGCAACGGCTGAAAGAGGTGGTGGTTTTGTTTGTCGACGAGGGTGACGCGCACGCGGTCGTTCTTCAGCGACTTGGCGGCCTCAATGCCCGCGAAGCCGGCGCCGATGATGACGACGTGTGGAACGTCAGGAGAAGCTTGTCGGGGCAGATTCAGAAGGGGGGTCGGCATGGGCACCTCATCAAGTCGGAGGCCGCCCTGCCGGGCCCATCGCAATGGGCCGACCGGCGGCCCTCTGATGTCTGACAGCAAAGTAGCAACACAGATGTCGGGTGCAGGTGGATCCGACCCCCGTCACAACGCCCGCTGCACGGCCTCGACGGTGGCGGCCGCCCGGCGGGCCAGCGCCTGCAACTCGACGCTGCGCTCGACGTCGTCCACCCAGTCTTTAGGAATGCCCTCGATGCCAACACGCGCCCCGACGAGCGCGCCCGCAAGCGTGGCAATGGAGTCGGAGTCGCCTTCGGTGTTGGCGCCTTCGAGCACCGCGGCGGCGAAGTCATCTGGGTGGCGGGCGACGAGGTACACGGCGGCGGCGATGGCTTCATGCGCGGCCCACGCCCGCAGCCAGTCGAAGATGGCGTCGGGCTCGGCCCCGGCCCCGGCCTCGTCCCATGCCCGCTGCATCATGTCGGCGGTGGCTGCAGAGTGCGGCCGGGCAGCGCCAACCATGTCGCTGAGCATGTCGTCGACGTCGTTGCCGCGCATCGCGTGTCGCATGCCGACGGCCATGGCGGCACAGGCCGCCAGGGCGATGGGGTCACGGTGGGTGAGCTTCGAATGAGAAACCGCCCACGTCTTCATGACGACGTCGTCGAGCAGGCCGAGCCCAAAGGGATACGCCCGCATCACAGACCCACAGCCGCCCGCCTTGGCGCCCCCTGCCTCTGACCAGTGCGTGCCGTTGGCGAGGGAGGCGCATCCGGCAAGGCAGGCGTTGCCGGGGGCGCGGTGGCCGCCCAACGGATTCTGCGCCCAGTCGACAAAGCCATCGGCCATGCGACGCATGGTGCCGTCGAGGTCGGGTGAGGCTGGGTCATCTGCGTCGTCGATGCTGTCGAGCAAGCTGCGCAACACCACTTCGGCCATCTGGGTGTCGTCGGTGTAGGGCGCAAAGCGCTTGCCGTTCTGTTCGTCGAACAACACGAAGCCGGTGACGCCGTCGTCGCCGAACTTCTGTCGAATGGCGTCGAGCGACATGAACTCTGTCGGATGTCCCATGGCGTCGCCGATGGCCGCGCCGAGCACGGCACCGAGCACACGAGATGGCAGAGTCGGAGACGTCGTCATGTGGGCTCCCGTCGACGGTGGGGTCGACGGAGTCTCGCACTGGCTTCATGCGTTGTCGACGTCGTCAGGCGGGTTGGCCCACCAGCGGTGCCACCACCGACGACGCTTGCCGCGCGACGAAGCGCTCGACGCGGTCGAGGCCAATGTGGTCGGCGATGTGTTTGCCGTAGTAGGCGTCGCGCAGCGTGCCGTCTTGTTCGATGAGAAAGTCGGCAGGGACACGCGTTCGCGGCCCTTCAGGGGGCGCCTGCCGCACGATGCCTTGTCGTCGTGCCTGGAGCATGCGCAGTTGAGGCTCCGGACGGATTGCGGCCCACACCGACGTCTCGACGCCGTACGTTTGGTACAAACGCATGTCTTCGTCGGCGATGACGCGGATGGGAGGGCGCGACTCCGTCAGCCACTCCTCGACGCTGGCGGGCGTCGACTGAAAGACGGCGATCATCTCCATGTCGTCGGTGCGCAACGACGGCCACTTCACCGCCAACTCGTGCAACCGCAAGTTGCACATGGGGCAGGTGACAAAGCGAAAGAAGGCCAGCCACACCCGCTTGCGTTGCAGCAAGGTGGCCAGGTCGATGTGAGAACCGTCGTACGACTGCGCCACAAAATGCGGCGCACGTTCTCCTGGGCGAAAACGCATGCTCCCTCCAACCCCTCCGAAAGTGCATGTTGGGTGTACGGTGCAAGACTTGGTTTCGTGACAGACGTCGCAGATCCACGTCGTTGTCGACGTGTCCACCTGCCTCATGTGGGCGTTTCTCCTACGATGTGCCACCGTCCGCCCACCCCTGTCGCTGACGACACCTTTGGAGCCCACACATGTCTGCCCGCGCTTTCTTCCTCGAAAAACGACCCATCGCCGACATCGACGACGACGTTCTCCAGCTCAAGCCACTGGAGCTGGCGCCGCTCGACGACGGCGAGGTGCGCATCGAGAACAAGTTTCTCTCCATCGACCCCACCAACCGGGGGTGGATGAACGCCCAGGCCACGTATTTGCCGCCCATTCCCCTCGGCACTCCCATGCGCGCCATCGTCGCTGGGGTCGTCAGCGAAAGCCGGGCGGACAACGTGCCCGTTGGCAGTCGCGTCAGCGGCATCGGTACGTTTGCAACGCATTCGGTCGCCAAAGGGTCGTCGCTCACGCCGCTTCCCGACGAGGTCAGCTTCGAACATGCCTTGAGCCTCTTCGGCCACATCGGCTTGACGGCGTACTTCGGTCTCATCGACGTCGGCCAGGCCCAAGAAGGCGACCACGTCTTCATCTCTGGGGCGGCCGGTGCCACAGGGTCGACCGTCGGGCAGATTGCCAAGGCCATGGGGTGCAAGGTGTACGGGAGTGCCGGCAGCGACGAGAAGTGCGCCTACCTGCGCGACGAACTCGGCTTCGATGGAGCGATCAACTACAAGCAATACACATCGGCCGTCGCCCTCACCAAAGCGGTGCACGAGACCTGTCCCAAAGGCATCGACGTCTTCTTCGACAACGTCGGCGGCGACATTCTCGACGCTGCGCTGGCCAGTCTGCGCATGAAGGCACGCGTCGTCGTCTGCGGTGGCATCTCCCAATACAACGCCTCGAAGGTGCAGGGCCCGAGCAACTACCTGGCGCTCATCACGGCCCGAGCGCGCATGGAAGGATTCGTCGTCATCGATTACGTGCCGCGCGCGCTCGAAGCCATCGGCGCCATGATGCCGTGGGTGGCAGAAGGCAAACTGCAGGCCCGGGTGCACGTGCTCGACGGACTCGAAGCGGTTCCCGACGGTTTGCGCCGGTTGTTTTCGGGTGACCACGACGGGAAACTGATGGTGCGCCTGTAGGCCAGGCCATCGTCCACGCATGAAGACGCGACACGGGGCCGGCATTGATGCTGGCCCCGTTCTTGCTTTTTGAAGGGGCACACGCCGCGCACCACGTTCCCCTCCCGTGCCCGTCGCCCCCTCGCAAACGGCGACAACGACAAGGAAAAGCAATGACTTCAGCCCGCTTCATCGATGTTCTTCGCACCCAGGCCCACCGCTCACCGCTGCTGCGTGGCGCCCTGGCACTCGGCCCCCTCCTCGGATTTCTGACGTCGGTGACGGCATGTGGGGCAGCCCTCGACGTGGAACCTGGGACGTTCGCCGAACCGCGCGACGCACAACTGTTGGCGCAGGATGTCCGTCGCATCGACCTCAAAGCCGAGCTGGGCATCGATGACGACGAGCGCTTGGTCGGGGTGACCCTCGACCCCGTCACGCAGGAGCGGTTTGTGCTGGCAGGTGACCTCCTCGACGCCGAGGGCCGCGTGGTGTGGGACCGTGACGACACGCCCGGTCTGTCGTTCAACGACATCACCGACGTCACGGCGTTGGGCGATGGCACCATCGCGGTGACGTCATTGAGCGATGGCTTTCTCGTCGACGTCGACGACGGGAGCTTCACGCAGCACTTCTGCTACGAACCTTGCATGCCCGACAGTGGTGCTGACGACGACTGGTGCTTCGGCGAGCCCGACGAGCCCATCTTTCTGCAGGTCACCCACAGCCTGGGGTACGACGACAACGCCCAAGAAATCGTCGCCCAGCCGCAAGACCTCGACGAGCGCGACCTTGAAGACCCCCAAGGCAGCTACCTCGCCCTGTACGACCGCACCTCGGGCGACTTTCTCGGATGGGATGCGCTGCCCTTCGGCTTTCGCTCCCACGGGCTCGCCCTCGACGGCGACCGGGTGTGGATGGGCCGCGATGCCACCATCGTCGTGGCACAGCGTCCCACCGTCGACAGCCTCATTCCTGGCGAGCTGCAGGACGCCGACATCGTCGACCACATCGACCTGTCCGAGGCGGGCATCGAAGACATTCAAGGCATGGTTCTCGACACCCAGCGGGATGTGCTCCTGATCCTCGACGGTGCCACCCAGCAGCTGTTTGAGGTGCCCATGGGCAAACTGCGGTTGGCGTCCCGCTAAGCGACGAACATGACCTCCCATGCGCCGGCGAGCGTCTCACTCTTGGGTGAGGCGCTCGATGCGTTTCAGCTCGCGCTCGAGTTGTTCGCGCTCCAGTTCATCGAGTGACGACGTGGTCAAGCGAGTCATGCGCTCGTCGATGTCGATCCACTCGAAGAACGGCACATTGACGTCGTCGTCTTTGATGCGGGCGCGGGCGTCGTCGATCCGCAACACCCAGTCTTTCTTCTGCGCTCCGTCGATGTGCGGGTTGTGCTGCAAGTCGCGGGCAAAGTCGTCGAGGTCGCTCGACACCCCAAACCGCACAAAGGCGCTCCACCCCATGGCGAGGGTGATGCTTCCAATCAGCATGAGTGTCAGAAAAGCGGCACCGCAGCCGAGCACAAAGCGGGAGGTCGACGACGGGCGCTCGTCGACGCCTCCGACGGTTGAGGTGGGTGTGTGTTCGTCCATGGCGACTCCTCGCCCCAGTGTATGCCCGAATCGTCATGGGTGTCGCACCACGTCGGGAGTCGGTGTGACGGTGGGCATCCATGACAAAGACGTCTATGGTCGGGCCCACTGGAGCCACCTTGCCCGCACTCGACCTCGACGCTTTTCTCGCTCGCCTCGACGACGTCGCTGAGGTCAATGGTGCAGCGCGCGAGACGACGCCGCTGCCAATGTTCGACGTGCGGACGCCCGCAGAGTTCGCCAAAGGACACATTCCCGGGGCGCGCAACCTTCCGCTGTTCTCCGACGACGAACGCATTCAAGTGGGCACGCTGTACAAACAGAAAGGGCGCCACGCCGCCATCCGCGACGGGCTCGACATCGTCGGCCCCAAGATGGGCTGGCTCGTCGACGAAGTGCAGAGCGTGGTGGGGCATCCCGAGAAGGCGGGGCCGGTCTTCGTGCACTGCTGGCGTGGCGGCATGCGCTCTGCAAGCGTGGGGTGGTTGCTGCAGTTGGCGGGGTTCGACGTCGTCACCCTGCGCGGCGGCTACAAGCGTTGGCGCCAGGGGGTGCGCGAGGTGTTGGCTGCGAAACGGCGCGTGCACATTGTCAGCGGTCGCACCGGAGCAGGCAAGACCGACTTGCTGCATGCCCTTCGACGTCACGGGGCCCAAACGCTCGACCTCGAAGCGCTGGCCCAACACCGTGGAAGCGCATTCGGCGCATTGGGCATGGCCCCGCAGCCGAGCGTCGAGCACTACGAGAACCTCCTCGCAGAAGAAGTGCGCCACCTCGACGGCCAGCAGCCGGTGTGGGTGGAAGACGAGTCGCGCATGGTCGGCAAATGCAAAATCCCCGACGAGCTTTGGCAGCAGATGCGGGCGGCGCCGTCGTGGGCGTTGCAAGCTTCGTTGTCGACGCGTGTCACACGGTTGGTGCGCGACTACGGTGACGTCGACAAGGCCGCACTGGCGGCCGCCTTTGCCGGCATTCGCAAGAAGCTGGGCGGTCAGCACGTGAACCGTGCCTTGGCCCTGCTCGACGAGGGCGACCTTCACCACGCTGCCGAAGTGGCGCTGGTGTACTACGACAAGACTTACGACCGCGGCATGGCTCGACGACAACACCAAGATGCAGCCGTGCACAACGTCGACGCCAATGGCGACGTCGACGCTTTGGCCCAAGCCCTCATTCGCACCTGGAACTGACCATGACCGCCCCCATTCGTTTGACGCAGTACAGCCACGGCGCCGGCTGTGGCTGCAAATTGTCGCCCAAAGTGCTCGACCGCATTCTGCAGGCCAACGAGGCCTCTGCGGTGCACAACCTTCTCGTCGGCAACGACGCCCGTGACGACGCTGCGGCCATGTTGCTCGATGACGGCAGCACTGTGGCGTTGTCGACCACCGACTTCTTCATGCCCATTGTCGACGACCCCTACACCTTTGGGCGCATCGCGTCGGCCAATGCGACGTCCGACATCTACGCCATGGGAGGGCGCCCTCTGATGGCCCTGTCGATTCTCGGCTGGCCCATCGACAAGATCGCGCCGGAGGTTGCCGGTGACGTCGTGCGCGGCGCCCGCGACTTGTGTCGAGAGGCTGGCATGCCCCTCGCCGGGGGGCACAGCATCGACAGCCCTGAACCCATCTTTGGTCTCGCCGTCACCGGTGTCGTCGACAAAGCGCACCTCAAGCGCAACCACACCGCCCAAGTTGGCGACGTCTTGTTGCTCACCAAAGGCATCGGCGTGGGCATTCTGACCACGGCCGAAAAACGCGGAATCCTGCGTGACGACGACGAGGGACGTGCCGCGCGCTCCATGTGCCAACTCAACAGCGTGGGCAAAGACCTTGCCACCATCGCAGGAGTTCACGCCCTCACCGACGTCACGGGCTTTGGTCTGCTCGGCCACCTCGTCGAGATGACACGAGGCTCCGGCACCAAGGCCGAAGTCGTCGTCGACAAAGTGCCGCTCCTCACCGACCTTGATGGCTACTTGGAGCAGGGCTGTACACCCGGTGGCACCGGACGCAACTACGACTCGTACGGGGCGCACGTCGCGCCCATCGACGAGCGGACACGTTCACTGTTGTGTGATCCTCAGACGTCTGGTGGGCTGCTGCTGAGCGTTGCCCGTGACGCTCTGGACGACGTCAAGCACACCCTCGACGCTGCGGGGCTTGAGGCATTCACCACGCCCATCGGCGAGATGGTGCCGCAACAAGGCGAACACCTCGTCGAGGCGACTTAGAGGCGCTCGGCGAGATTTGCTCTTTTCGTCGACGAGCGGGAGCTGCGAAGCGAATGGGCCTGCGTCGTTTTCAACAACCGACTTCGGCAGTGGCTTGCAGCACTTCGCGCAAGCCGGCTTCGATGCCTCGGCAGGTGAAGCCGAGGTCGCGTTCGGCGGCACCGTCGTCGTAATCGACCCACACCGGGAGTGGGATGGGCAGCAGCAGCGGCCCTTTGCCCGTGAGCTTCTTCCACGTCTTCAGTGCTTCAAAGGGCGATACGGGTTTGCCGGTGACGTTGTAGGCGCGGCCAATGGAGGCTGCGTTGTCGAGGGCACCGGCGACGGCCATGCCCACGTCGCTGGCGTGAACATGGGGCAACGAAAAGGTCGGGGCCGGCTGCACTTTGCGGCGCATGGCGTTGGCGTAGCGTGTGGTGAGCTTGGCGTCGCGAGACCCATAGATGGGGCCAGGGCGCAGCACGGTGACGTCGAGGCCCGCAGCGGCAGTCTTTTGCCACAGCAGATGTTCGCCTTGGGCTTTCGACAGGGAGTAGCGCCAGGGCGTCACCAGGTAGGTCCAGGCGAGGGGGAGGCCGTCGATGAGTTTGGCGGCGTTCTCGTCGTTGGGACGTCGAAGCTTGGGCTTGTACACAGCGACGGTGGAGATGTGCACCAAACGTTTCACGCCGGCTTGGGCCATGGCGTCGACGACGTTGAGCACGCCGGTGCGGTTGGCGTCTTTGAATTCTTGAAACGACGGTGACCCCTCTCGTGTCGACAAGCCTGCGTTGTTCACCACGGCGTCTGCGTCGGCAAAGGCGGCGGCGAGGGAGTCTTTGTCGGTGAGGTCGGCTGCGGTCATCTCAGCACCGAGGTCTTCGAGCCAGGCGCCTTTGCTTGGTGTGCGCACGGCGCCGACGACGTGCGCGCCGCGATCCAACAGCATGCGCGTGATGTGAGAGCCCAAAAAGCCGGTGGCCCCGGTGACGACGACACGTTTGCCTTGCAGGTCCATGCGACCCCCCTTTGATGAAACTGGACGATTGATAGGTTAACAGGCAGACGCCTCACAGCAAGGAGGATCTGAGCGAGTCTTCTCAGGTGTCGCGCAGACGTTGCAGCTTGCGATACAGCGTGCGCTCGCTGACCCCCAGCGTCGCCGCCAGCTGTGACCTCGACGACGGGCCGGTGGTCTGTGCCCATTGCAGGTAGCGCGCCTCGACGACGTCGAGGGGCACGAGCTCGTCGCCCCAGGGCCAAGTCACGTCAGAGCGATGGCGCGTGTGCTCGAGGTGCGGGGCAGCAGCTGGAGCGTCTTCGGCCGGCGACGCCGGTGGTGGGGGCAAGTGCATGACGTCGATGGCATCGTCGTCGGTGAGGATGACGGCACGTTCGAGAATGTTTCGCAGTTCGCGGATGTTGCCGTCGAACTCGAACAGCTGCAGGAGCGCGGCGGCCTCAGCCGTGAGGTGTTTGCCGTGAGGCAGCAACGCCGCTTCGGCCAGCAAGGGAATGTCGTCGCGGCGCTCGCGCAGTGCCGGCACGTCGACGGGGAAAACGTGGATGCGGTGGTAGAGATCGCGGCGAAACGTCCCCTCCCGCACCATGGCCGCAAGGTCGCGGTGGGTGGCGCAGACCAAGCGGAACCGCGCGTGGCGGGGCGTCGTCTCCCCCACGCGGCGGTAGGTCGACGACTCCAAAAGCCGCAGGAGCTTCACCTGCAAGCTCAGCGGAATGTCGCCCACCTCGTCGAGAAACAATGTGCCGCCGTCGGCCGCTTCGACGAGGCCGGGCTTGGCTTGCACGGCGCCGGTGAACGCACCCTTCGCGTGGCCAAAGAGTTCGCTTTCAAACAACGTCGCGGAGAGTCCACTGCATTCGACGGGCACAAACCCATGCTCACGTCGAGGGCTGCGTTCATGGACAGCTTTGGCACAAAGCTCTTTGCCGGTGCCGGATTCGCCGAGGAGCAGCACGGGAACATCGCTGGGGGCCACCCGCGACAACATCGCCAACATGTTGTTGAACGCCGGCGAGCGCCCGACGAACGAACCCCGAGGATGGGCAGATGCCTCGGCCACTGGCCGAATGACCTCGATGAAGGCCGCTGGGATGCCGTCGTCATCGAGAAGCGGACGCAACTCGACGTCGACGTGCTCCGGCCCGTCTTTGTGGTGGTGAATGTGAAACACCCGCTCCCGTTTCTTCGAGGTTCGAGCAGCCGCGAGCGGGCAAGCTTCACCGTTTTCGTCGCAGGGGGACGGGTAGCCGTGCGACACGCGAAAGCAGGTGTCTTCGCCCTCGACGACGGGCTTGCCGTAGTGCCGGGTGTAGGCATCGTTGCTGGCCAAGATGGTGTAGTCGAGCCCGAGGAGAATGGCGGGGGCCTTCTCACGCTCCAAAAGACGACGGAGCGCAGCAGTCGCCTTGGCTGACCCGTTCTTCTGCAGGGGAACAAGGTTGGTCATCGACCAAGCATGGCACAAGTCGACGATGACTGCCGAAAACGGCGGTGCATGACAAAAATGGCAGACCTGGCTGACGAGAACGGCAGCCCTATGTCGGCACGGTGCAGTGCGTCAGATGACAACTGCCTGAAATCATGCTTGTGCCAAAGACCCCAAAAGTTGGACCGGACATTGCTTTGCATGCAGCACCAGCCGCCCGCTGGTGTGCCTCGTCGAACACCCTTGCCTGCTGCAAGAGCAGCCCCGTTGGAGACGCCATGACCGCTCCCGACACGAATTCTGCATCCGCCGTCGATGTGCATCTGCGCGTTCTGGAGGCTGTGCAACGTCTTGAGCGTCGGCTCGACCGGCTCGAAGAACGGTTGGAGCCAGCGTTGACACTGGTGGACGAAGCGCCCGCCACGTTGGCCACCGCCGGTGACATTGTCGACGACTTGTTGGTGCGCAAAGGCGACGTCGATCAACGACTGCGGGGCCTGGTCGACCTGGTCGACCGCATCACAGAGCCCACGACGTTGGCATCGCTGCAGCACGCGGTGAATGCTGTCGACGACGCCCCTCACTTTGTGGCTTTTGTTGGTGACCTGTTCGACGCCACCGTCGCTCGCATTCCCGACTTCGACGAACGCTTGCGGCGCACCGTCGGTCTGGTGGAGCAGGTGACGCGACCTGAGATTCTCGACGCTGCGGAGGGGGCCGTGCGGCTTTTGGCGCAGGCCCCCGACATGGCGGCCACCACAGCCGACATCCTCGACGCCTGGGCACAACGGGCCAACGACGCCGGCATTGAGATGGGCCGCATCGTCGAGGTCGTGCAGCAGTTTGTCCAAGGCCTGTTGCGGCTGTCGACGTCGCCAGAGGTGCAGCGCTTTCTCGACTCCGCCATGTTGCGCAGCGAAACCGTCGACACGTTGTCGGCGGCGGCGACCGCGCTGGCCGAAACACGGGAGGCGCCCACGTCGAAGGTGGGGGCGTTCGGCGCGCTTCGCGCCATGGGCGACCCTGATGTGCAGGCGGCCGTCGGCTTTGGGCTCACCTTCGCAAAAACCTTCGGCCAATCGCTGGCCGGCAATGCACACACCACTGCACAGACGTCGTTGACGTCGGGGAGCACCACATGACCGAGCACAAACACCAAGTCGTCATCGTCGGAGGCGGCAGCGCTGGCATCACCGTCGCTGCACGCCTGATGCAAGCCGAGAACCCGCCCGACGTCGCCATCATCGAGCCCAGCGAGACGCACCACTACCAGCCCATCTGGACGCTGGTGGGTGGCGGCGTCTTCGACCGCGACATTTCGGCGCGCGCCGAAGAAGAGCTGATTCCTCGTGGCGTCACCTGGATTCGCGCCTTTGCCGACAGCTTTGATCCCGACCATGACGAGGTGAAGCTGACCAATGGCGACACTGTGAAGTACGACCACCTCGTCGTCGCCGCCGGCATTCAATGCGATTGGGACAAGGTGAAGGGCCTCAAAGAGACTCTGGGACAAAACGGAGTCGCCTCCAACTACAGCTACGAAAGCGTGAGCAAGACGTGGGAGTTCATCAAGGGCTTTGACGAGGGCAACGCCCTCTTTACGTTCCCAGCGACGCCCATCAAATGTGCGGGGGCACCGCAGAAGATCATGTATCTCGCCGAGGAGAGCTTTCGAAAGCAGGGCGTGCGCAAGGCGGCCAACGTCATCTACGCCACGGCGACCCCGTCGATGTTTGGCATCCCGAAGTACCGCGCCACTCTCGAGAAGATTGTCGCCGACCGCGACATCGAGCCGAAGTTTCAGCGCAACCTCGTCGAGGTACGAGGCCAAAAGAAGGAGGCTGTGTTTCACAACATCGCCGATGACAAAGAAGAAGTCCTCGACTTCACCATGATGCACGTGACGCCTCCGCAGTCGGCGCCAGACTTCATCAAGGCCTCGCCGTTGGCGAATGCCGATGGATGGGTCGCGGTCGACAAGCACACCCTCCAGCACGACCAGCACAAAAATGTGTGGTCGTTGGGCGACTGCTCGTCGCTGCCGTGCTCCAAAACCGGCGCGGCCGTGCGCAAGCAAGCCCCTGTTCTCGTCGAGAACCTGTTGGCCGTGCGAGCGGGCAAGAGCATGCGCGGGCGCTACGACGGATACGCTTCATGTCCGCTGGTGACGGGCTACGGCAAGTTGGTGTTGGCGGAGTTTGGCTACGACGGGAAGATCATGGAGACGTTTCCGTTCGACCAAGCGAAGGAGCGCTACAGCATGTACGCGCTGAAGGCGTACATGCTCCCCGACCTCTACTGGCACGGCATGTTGCAAGGGCGGATGTGACACGCGCCCCAAAAACGAAAACGCCGCCTCCTGCACGACAGGGGGCGGCGTTTGTCGTCGGGGGCGTGCCCTACGGCGTCGACGAGCAGGTGGTGGCCATTTGCAGCGAGCAGGTGCTGGCTGGCATGGGTGCTCCTGCGAGACGGGCTTCGAGGAAGTCGAACTGGTCGTCGAGGGAGTACAAGTAGCCGTCGCTGTGCCCAGCGCCCGCACACTCCAAAAACTCGAGTTCGTAGCCCTGTGCACACAGCGTGGTGAAGCTCTCGCGCTCGACTTGCGGGTCGACGAGGGTGTCGTTGGCGCCAATGACAAACAGGGCCGGAATGTCGTCGTCACGGGGCACTGTTGTCGTTGGCAAGGAGCCTTCGCGCGCCATGCAGTCCCACGGGGCGTAGCCGTCGATGCCGGGGTTTTGTGCGGCGTCGAGCAGCTCTTGGACGAACAAGTCTTCAAGGGTGTTGACGTTGCCCTCGAGGCTGCTGAGTCCGCACTCGGCGCGGGCTTGTTGCGGCAGGTCGACGTCGTAGGGCGAGACGAAGATCGAAGACAAACCGTTGGGGTCAGAGGCGTACCAATCGTTGGCCGCCAACGCCCAGCCGACGGTGTTGGCGGTGGGGTTCGACAGCGAACGCAACGCGATGTCGACGTGGCCCGCCAAGTTGGTCGGAGGGATGCCCCACACCGCGCCACGCACGTCGAGCTCGGGGGCGTAGTGCGGCAAGAAGCGGGTGGTGAACGCTGCGGCGTGGCCGCCTTGAGATGCACCGTTGACGACGACGGGGCCGGGGACGAGGTCAGGTTGCACGACGGCGACCAGCTGTTGCACGGCGCGCACCATGTCGAGGCTGGCGATGGCGGTGGGTTCGCCCATCAAGTAGGGGTGAAGCTCGGGCGAGGGGTCGCCCATGCTCTTCATGCCGATGTAGTCGGGGGCGACGACGATGTAGCCGAGCGAGGCGAGCAAGCCCACCAGTTGGGTTTCGTAGATGGTGTCGCCGAGCGGGTCGCGAGACGGTGCGCAGACGTCGGAGAGCCCGGTGGTGCCGTGCAAGAAGAGAAGCACGGGCAGCTCTTCGGTGCTGTCGACGGTGGGAATGCCGACGAGGCCGGTGGCGTCGATGAGGTGGCCGCGGTCTTGGGTTTGGTAGCGGATGCGGCGAACGTTGACATCGCGGCTTGGGGTGCGGTCGAGAGAGATGGCGCCTTGGTTTTCGAGTTGGCCCAACACAATGTTGATGAAGAAGGCGGACATCGAGACGACGTCTTCGTCTTCGAGGACGCTGCCGACGGCGCTGCTGTCGAGCCAGCTGTAAGGGGCCTGTCCACAGCGGGCAGGGTCGACTCCGTAGCCCTCGGTGACGACGGGAGGGGGGGCGCCCGCGTCGACGTCACCGGCGCCCGCATCGACGTCGCTGCCGCCGTCAGCGGAGGGGCCAGCGTCGACGACGCCCGCATCCATGTCACTGCCGCCATCGACTTCGCCGGCGTCGTCGCCGGCCGCTCCAGCGTCGTCACCCGCGTCGCCGGCATCGGCGTTGCCGGCGTCGCCGTTTTCGGAGCCAGCGTCGTCGTTCTCGGTGCCGGCGTCGTCGTTCTCGGTGCCAGCGTCGTCGGGGCGTCCGGCGTCGTCATCGACGGCACCGCCGTCGTCATCGACGGCACCGCCGTCGTCTGGTTCGGGCGTCACCGCCGGTTCGCCAGCGTCTTCACCGACCCCCTCACCGTCACAGGCGACGTTCAGGGTCAAACATGCGGCGAGAAGGCCAACAGAGAACAAACGCGACACCAACGTCGACGACGGCTGCAAACGCAAAGAAAACGACATGGTCACCTCAAGTGATGGGGGGTGAAGCATACCGGAGTCGACGTCGCGGTGCCCAGTTGCGGCAGCTGAAACCGAAAGGCAGCCCAGGTGAGCACCGGGGCTGCCAGAGAATCGTCGACGACGACGTTCTACTTCGCGGTGGCTGTGGAGGACGCCGCGACCTGGGCCCAGAACACGCCACGCATGTCGCCCGCCTTGAAGCCGGTGGCTTTGTCGTCGGGGTAAGCCTTCTGCAACGCAGCCTTGACACCAGGCGCGAGGTCAGCGCCATGACAGGTGAGGCACAACCCGCCCGTCATGATGCGCTCGGCATAGGCAAAACTGCCGTCGGGCAACGTGGTGCTGGCAAAGGCGAGGTCTTTGTCATCGAGAAGCTGGTCGTTGAGCTTGCGGGCCCACGCCGGGCCTTGGTTGGCGGGGCTGCGGACTTTGTGCGACGTGCGTCCAACCGCGACGACGTCGTTGGACACTGCCTTGGCGATGGCCGGCGCTTTCAGTTGGCAGGCGGTGATGGCTTCTTCTGGCCCCTTCTTCATTCCCTCGACGAGCGCTGCCTTCAGTTGCTTTTTGAGGGGCAGCAGGGCCGCCTTGGCATGAGCGACACGAGGGTCTTCCTTGTCGTGTGTCGGCGCGGTGTCGACAGCCGCCTTCGGCGATTCTGGCGGTGCGGGTGGCGCCGCCGACGGGGGAGAGGGGTCTTTGGCAGACGTGCATCCTGCGCCCAACACGAACGCGACGACGGCGAGCAACAACGGTTTGCGGGTCATGGTTCATCTCCTGATGACGAGGGAGGTGGAGCGCTGGAGCCGAGAATCTTCTTCACCGCCCAGACTTTCAAGGGCAGCAGCAACAAGAATCCGAGGGTGGCGACGACGGCCCAGGCGGCGATCGACATGTTTACTCCTGCGTCATGCGTGCAGCAGCCGATGGCGGCATCACCACCTCGACGTCGTCCCCTTCGACAAAGACCTCCACCACCGGCAGCGTCGGCGCCAGGTGGTGAACGGTCTGCTGCAAGGTGTGCTCGGCCAAGCGGTGCAGTTCGCGCTCAAAGGCGTGGACGTCGATGTCGGCCGTCAGATGGGGAGCGTCTTCGAAGAGCACCGCTGCGTTTTCGTTGCGAATGAAGCGGTTGACCTCGGGGTGGTTCACAAAGAACGAATGCGGACCCATGCGCGGGGAGACGGCGGCGACATTGGTGGAGGCGCGGACGTCACGACGGTGGCGCACGTTGATGATGGCTGTTTCTTGGTGGTCGCCGTGCAGCACGCGAAACTCAACGTGCTCGGGGTGTCGCCACAGTTCTTTGTAGAAGGTGCGAAGCAGCTGGGTGACCAGCCCGCGTCGCATTTGGTAGTCGTCGGCGTGGAGCGACGCGAGCTTGAGGTGCCCACATCCCACATTGGCCGGACGCGTGAGATGCTGCAGGAGCACGGGCTGCGCCGCCAACGGCGGCATTTTCAAGAACGCCAAGAAGGCGTCGTCGTCGAGAGGAGCCACGACGTCGCGAAGCTGGTCGCTGGCGTGAAGCTCTTCTTTGAGGTGGTGCAATGCGTGGTCGTCGCTGTGAAAATACTGGCGGCCAAAGTGTTCAACGCGAGCGTGCATGAGGTGCGCGACTTCGGCGTCGGTGAGGGCCTTGCCTGTGAGGTGCTCGAGGGTGGCAAACACCAACAAGAGTTCGCCGGCGTCGCCGCCGGGCGTGCCAATGACGGCCTCGGTCTCGCGGCCGTCGACACAGGCTTCGCTGCCTTGCATGAGCAGCGACGCCACACGCACGCGTGGGATGTGCACGTGGGTGAGCAGCGATTCCAACGATTGTGGCGCGGACGTGTCGACATCGACGACGGAGGCGACTTTGTCGTCGGTGCCCAACGCACTCGTCGAGAAGTCGTGGGTGGGCAACCCCTGAGCGCGCCACAACAACATGCCGCCCGCCATCGACGAGGTGTGCACGAACCCCTGGCGTTCGAGCATGTCGACGGCGCGAGCAGAACGTCGACCTGATCGGCAGATGAAGACGATGGGGTCTTTGGGGTTCCAGGCGCGGGCGGTGTTGGCCAACTGCCGCAAGGGCACGACCTCAGCGCCAGGAATGTGCCCCGACGCCCGAACCTCGTCGACGGTGCGGACATCGACGAGCTTCACGCTGCAGTGGTGCTGGGCGACCCACGCGGTGGAGACCTCGGGCGCTCCGCTCGGTGCGGCATGAACGCCGTCGGCGTGGGGCTTGCCTCGGTCACAGCTGTGGCGAAACGACGGGGGCGCCGACGCAGATGTCGAGGGGGGCGTGGACGGAGGCGTTTGGCAGGCGCCAGCAACGCCGACGAGGAGAACGCCCAAGAGGAGGGGCCTGTTGGTCATGACGGGGGCCGTGCTTTGACGGTGTCGGCGAAGACCTGCCCGAGGGTCACCAGCAGCCACACCCAAGGGGCGCCGTGCATGAGGAGGTCGAACCAGTCCATGGCTTGCATGCCGTTCGCGCCGCCGGCGACCCAGCGGAGTTTGCCCCACAGGTGAGGCTCCGGGACGAAGGGCGCCAACCCCAGGGTGAAGGAGGCGAGCAATGGGGAGAGCAGGCGTTCTTTGGCGGAGCGAGCGGGAGCAGGCATGGCACACCGTTGGTGAAAGACTCATCTTTTGAAGCATCGGGCGTGCCACTCTTTCAGACGGGCATTGAGGCGGCAGGCGCATGCCTGCAGTGGAATGCAGGCGCATGCCTGCAGTTGGACGGCAGGCGCTTGCCTGTGTTGTGAAAACAGGGGGTTGCAGTGGGGGAGGGCGCTGCAGGCGCATGCCTGCGGTGGCGTTGCAGGCGCATGCCTGCAGTTGGACGGCAGGCGCTTGCCTGTGTTGTGAAAACAGGGGGTTGCAGTGGGGGAGGGCGCTGCAGGCGCATGCCTGCGGTGGCGTTGCAGGCGCATGCCTGCAGTTGGACGCAGGCGCCTGGAGGGTGTCAGAAAGCCGGTGTTTCACCCGAGCGACGTGGGTGAGGCGGCAGCATATCGCAATCCTCGCCACCTGATGGGCGGGAGGACCTTGTGACCCACGCCTTTGTGAAAAAGAAACGGGAG